>Ga0081526_100004_pt1 | contig 257210 bp, 212 predicted proteins | sample HotLakmasection2_FD_70991 | JGI IMG/M metagenome (GOLD analysis project Ga0081526, IMG submission 70991) | Hypersaline microbial mat communities from Hot Lake, Washington, USA - Section #2 (SPADES assembly) (version 2) | ecosystem: Environmental > Aquatic > Non-marine Saline and Alkaline >... | reverse complement strand
ATGGATTTTGAAGGGGGTGGCTGGCTCATGGGCGGGCAATTAGTCAAGCACAATCCCCACATCCTATAGCCACATCTTGCGTACCCTGAAAATATCCTTAAAAACTTAAACCTGAGTAGTTACTAATCATTTATAGTTTGTCGGCATTACACAGCTTTGACTTTAGGCAGTGCAGGATATAAGTACCACCTAAAGTCAAAAAAATTGGGGATAGCTATAGCCTTGAATATGTGTCTATCATAAATTTAAAAATTAATTATTCCAATATAGAAATGTACAATCCTTCACGATATGCTTTGCTTTCTCTGCTGCTATCAGCTTACTTTTACCCTAAACACCTCGAACTTTTTCTGGTTGTCGAGCTAACAGTTGTTTGAAAGCTAAAAATAGGAATGGGGGTATCGTCTTAACATATCGTTTATAAAGTCTTCGCGGCTCCTGCAATAAACGATAAAGCCATTCAAATCCCATGTCTCGAATCCACTGAGGAGCTCTTTTATGAACTCCTGCATAAACTGGAAATGCACCTCCAATCCCAACCATAACTGCATTGATCTTATGCTTATGCTGCATCATCCAAATCTCTTGCTTTGGGCATCCAAGTGCAACAAAAACGATCCCGGCAGAAGTTTCGTTTATTTTTTCAACGAGTTCCTCATCCTCTGATGAGGTTAATGGTCGGAAAGGAAGACTTTCGATCCCAGCAACCTGTAAAGCTGGAAAATCTTTTTTGATACGCATTCTCATCTGGTTCAGAACATCTGTGGTTGAACCAAGGAAGAAGACCGACGTATTGCGTTCCTCTGCCTTACTGCACACTTTAACCAGTAGATCCATGCCACACACTCGATCTTGCTCTGGGAAATTTAGTAGTCTGAGCATCCAAACAAGTGGCATACCATCAGGCGTCACTAAATCTGCGGCGTGCAAAACCTGTCGAAAATTTTCATGCCAATAAGCTTCCATAAGCATATGGACATTAGCAACACAAACAAATCGGCTTGACTGCTTTTCTGCCCAATCCATTATGACTTGAACTTGCCTTTCAAGCGTTAAAGCTGTGATAGGTGCACTCACTATGTTAGCCGCAGGTAAATCATGCTCTAACTTAGCTTCGGGTAAATGGGGCAGTACCATGATTAGTTGTGCTCCAAAAATTAAAAACTGCTTGGGAGGACGCAATTCGTTACTCAAAAATATTGACTCAAGATACTAAAACCAGAAGGGAAAATTATCTTAAGCACTTGACGAATGGGTTAAAAGTTTACCTATCAGCTATTCTTTTGAATTTATCTATCATCCGTGCAGAGTAGCGCAAGCTTACTACTTTCAAAAACAGTGCAAACTTACTCTTAAAAACTTAATAAAACTAACATCCCATAGTTCAATCATACATAAAGTACTAAAGCGAGAAAAATAGTTGGCAAAGGAAAGAACCGCTCACAAAACCAGTCTACAGATTAATACGAGGCAGCATACAAAACCATTCTTATCAATTAAACAGTAAGCTCAAGGAAGCAACCCTAAAATTTGATATTTAACTAATTGACCTGTTAATCTGAAAACTATTAGAAACAGAACGCCAAAGATCAGTCAACTAATAAACTCAGGTACAAGAAAAGCGTTTCTAAAAGAAATTACACAACCCATGCATATAAACTTCGTCAAAAGCATACGTATTATCCTGGATTTTAGAGTCTAGAAAAGTATAAAACACTACATCCTTAGCGAGAGAATTTCTACACTTCGTATATCTTATTTTTTTTCAGAGTATACTCAAGGTTACAATGCAGGTCTTTACCAAAACTTTACAATAGCTTTTCTGTGAATTTACGTAAGACTTTAGGAAGATATTTTTTTACTGGTATTAGATAAATGACGAAATTACTGTGAGCCGGGGATTCTATGGATTTTTGAGAAGATGACTATATTCCCTGCCTATTAAAGCTTTAGGCGTTCATCATCCCTCTGAAGGCAGTGCCAGATTTTATTTTGCTCAGAAGATTTTTTGGGCAATCATTGCCAGCCACAGCAAGTGTTCCTATAGCTAACACTCAGGAGTGATTAAACTCCCGGAGGCGATTAAACTTTTTACCTGCATCTGGTCTTTGAGCTGGGTTGCATCTGGCTTTGCCCTCACATAATGCCGCAACCATTGCTCTGTTACCTACATTGCACGGGCGATACTAGCCATGGACGTCGTTCCATTAAGAGGCGATTAATCAAAGATCAAAGTTCTTAGTCGTCATGCGATTACCCTGGTACGCGGGAGCTAGGAAGTATCACTTGCTACCCAAAGTATTGGAGGCATCTAAGTGAATGCAAATACAATTCAATGCAAATACAATGTCAGCAGTATTGGCTGCCATGAAACTAATAACTTTCTAAAGCTATTCGCATGTTTCTGTGAAAGTATTGAATCGCTCATAATACTTGCTGCAGCCTAAGTTTCTTCATAGACTCTTTACCTAAACTAAATAATAAGCTAGTTTCTTGATAAAGATTGATTTATTGACAATAAGGAATCAATCAAACAAATACTATTAGATTAAATTGGTGATTAATAAGACTCAATCTTTTAAGGGTAACCACTCATAGTAAATCAAATTCAATGATCTAGCTGGGTAGCATGTAAGATATAGCGCTCTGACTTGATTCCTGGAAACACACTGAGACTGAAAGCGTTGCATAGCAAGGCTTCTGGCTTAAAGTCCTTTCAAGGATGAAATCGGATTCTTATATATATTCTATTCTTTAGTCCTGAGTCACTCTTCATATTCCTGGAGATGTGAGTTTACTTACTCTACAGCAGAGCATAAACTGTTCCTGGCTGAATTACTGGAATTGTTAGTCAAAATCTTCATTTTTGTAGGGAAATATTATTTATGTCTGACACGAAACGTGCGCTATTGACGGGGATTACGGGGCAGGACGGCTCGTATTTGAGTGAGTTCTTGCTGGAGAAGGGGTATGAGGTGCATGGCATTATCCGCCGTACCTCGACCTTTAACACCGATCGCATCGACCATATCTACGTTGATCCTCACAATGAGCAAGCTAAATTGTTCCTTCACTATGGGGATTTGACGGATGGGACGACGTTGCGGCGGATTTTGGAAGAGGTGGAACCGCACGAAATCTACAACCTGGGGGCGCAGTCTCATGTGCGGGTGAGCTTTGATGCTCCGGAATATACCGTTGATACGGTGGCGATGGGGACGTTGCGGTTGCTGGAGGCGATTCGGGATTATCAGCGGCGGACGGGGAACCAGGTACGGTTTTACCAGGCGGGTTCTTCGGAGATGTATGGAAAGGTTTTGGAAGTTCCGCAGAAGGAGACGACGCCCTTTTATCCCCGCAGTCCCTATTCCTGTGCGAAGGTTTATGCGCATTGGCAGACGGTGAACTACCGCGAGTCCTACAATCTGTTTGCCTGCAACGGTATTTTGTTTAACCATGAGTCGCCGCGTCGGGGTGAGACTTTTGTGACGCGGAAGATTACGCGGGCGCTGGCGCGGATTGTGGCGGGTCAGCAGAAGCATATCTACATGGGGAACCTGGATGCCCAGCGGGACTGGGGCTATGCCAAGGATTATGTGAAGGCGATGTGGATGATGTTGCAGCAGGATGAGCCGGATGATTACGTCATCTCTACGAATGAGACCCATTCTGTCAAAGAGTTTTTGGACATTGCCTTTGGTCATGTCAATTTGAACTGGGAAGACTATGTGGTGTTTGATGAGCGCTATCTGCGTCCGGCGGAAGTGGATCTGTTGATTGGGGATAGCACTAAAGCACGGGAAAAGCTGGGCTGGGAGCCGTCTGTGACCTTTGAAGAGTTGGTGCATTTGATGGTGGAAGCCGATTTGAAGGCGTTGGGGCTGATTCCGCTGAATGGTCATAATGCTCAGCAGGTATTGGATCGGGCGACCGTTCGTAGTGTTGCTGGCAACCTGTCATAGGAGAACTATCAAATGACAGCAAAAGCAGAAACAGCAACAACAGAATTGAGCCTGAGCCATCAACGGATTGTGGTCACGGGTGGGGCTGGATTCCTTGGGAAGCAGGTGGTGGATCAGTTGTGTAAGGCGGGAGCCGATCGCGCCAAGATCTCAACACCGCGATCGCACGACTGTGACCTGCGCCAGATGGAGAGCTGCAAACGGGCGGTGGATCAGCAGGATATTGTGATTCACCTGGCTGCCCATGTGGGTGGAATTGGGTTGAACCGGGAGAAGCCTGCCGAGTTGTTTTACGACAACCTGATGATGGGGGCGCAACTGATCCATGCGGCGTATGAAGCCGGGGTCAAGAAGTTTGTGTGTGTCGGCACAATTTGCGCTTATCCGAAGTTCACTCCCGTGCCGTTTAAGGAAGATGACCTGTGGGAAGGGTATCCGGAGGAGACGAATGCGCCCTATGGCATTGCCAAGAAGGCATTGCTGGTGCAGCTCCAGTCCTATCGGCAGCAGTATGGGTTTGATGGCATTTACCTATTGCCTGTGAACCTGTATGGACCGGAGGATAACTTTAACCCGCGCAGTTCCCATGTAATTCCGGCGCTGATTCGCAAGGTGCATGAGGCACAGCAGCGGGGCGACAAGACCATCCCTGTATGGGGAGATGGCAGCCCGACCCGTGAGTTCCTCTATTCCACCGATGCGGCACGGGGCATTGTGATGGGGACGCAGCTTTACAACGACCCCGATCCGGTCAATTTGGGAACGGGTTATGAAATTTCCATCAAGGATCTGATCGAGTTGATTTGTGAATTGATGGGATATGACGGGGAGTTGGTTTGGGAGACGGATAAGCCGAATGGTCAACCCCGGCGTTGCCTGGATACGCAGCGGGCAAAGGAGCGCTTTGGCTTTGTGGCGGAGATGTCGTTCCGTGATGGGCTGAAGAATACGATTGACTGGTATCGAGAAAATGCGGACCAGGTAGCGTAGGTTCGGCGATATTATCTTCAGGCTCAGCAGGAAAGCTTCTGCTGAGTTTTCTTCATGAAGGCATGATAGTTGCAAACGTTTTGTAAATCTTCCGGATCGGTGGACGGATTGGGCAACAAAGCATGGCTGTATGGGCGTCAATGGAGAGGTGACGATCGCTCGGAGGGCAAAGCATTCTTTCAACCTGGACTGCCCCTTGAGAATGGGGTTAAACACCTCTTTTCCTGGATAGACGCCAATTCTCGGCGAGATATATATTCCTAGGGAATTTTCGACGGGCTGGGAGGTGTGCCAGATTTCTAAGCTTCATTACAGTGTGGGGCTTTGTTGGCTGGAGCGCTATCCTGGCTATAGGAAGGTTCAGGAGACGAAAGAAGACATCAAAAAACGGCATCAAACCAACAGGCTCAGACAAAACAGGCTCAGACAAAACTTGAAAAGCTCTATGACGGTTTGTGATTCCACTTGTGATTTCACATAGCCATTCAAAAAAATTTGTCTGAATTTTCCGGTTTTTCCGGATGGCATGGAGAATTGGATGAAAACGTAGATTAAGCCCAATAGTGTCTGTTTTTTTGACTGGCGCTTCATCCCACTTACGTCCGTTCCGCTATTCCAGTCTGGTTCTTCGTCGGGTTTTCGTTGTCTGCTCTCTTCAGCGTTCTCTCGAGGCGAAAGCCACGCCATTTGTGCAACTAGGAGACTACCGAAACCGTGACCCAGGAGTTTCACATTTCGGTCACTCCCGTAGGGAGTGATGACTATTTGGTGCGGACAGAGCGTGTGGCACCGGGTGTTCCTCTTGCTGAGGAGCAAGTGAATTGGGCGATCCAGGATTGGCTGGCGCACTCGCGCCAATTGATGAATAATCCTTTGTTGGAACTGCTTCAGGGCAATGGCACACGGGTCGGAGGCTTTGAGTTTTATCCACGCCCCAATGGCAACCAGGGAAATGGCGACGGTATCCAAACGCCAACGTTATTGGAATTGGGGCAGACGCTTTATAACAGTTTGTTTTCTGGAACCCTGCGGGATAGCTGGATGACAGCGCGGGGAATTGCCCAGCATAAAGGCGAAATGCTGCGGTTGCGGTTGGGGTTGAAGGGGGAAAAGTTGCCCCGGTTGCCCTGGGAAGTGATGAATGCGGGCGATCGCGACGGCATGGGCACCATGCGCCGCCCAATCGCCACGGGAACCGATGTAGTTTTTTCTCGCTACCAGCCTGGAATCAGCATGATGGGTGGGTATCTGTCGGTGCTGGCGGTAAAGCAGCCGATTCGGGTGTTGCTGGCGATCGCCGCTCCCACGGATCAGGAACGGCTGGAACTGAAGCGAGAGGCAGAGCATCTCCAGGAAGAATTGCAGCAAAACAAAGGGCTGCTGGGGGATGCAACCCTGGGCAACCCAGTAGATTTTGAGGTGACGGTGCTGGAACAGCCGGGGCGGGCAGACCTGACCCAGGCGCTGGAGCAAGGGCAGTACCATATTTTTCATTATGCCGGACATAGCAACCTGGGGGTGGCGGGGGGCAACCTGTATCTGGTCAACCCTCAGAGCGGGCTGACGGAGGTTTTGAGCGGAGATGACCTGGCAGGCTTGCTGGTCAATAACTCGATTCGGTTGGTGGTGTTCAACTCCTGCCGGGGAACCCACAGTTCCCTGTCGGGCTATGACACCGACCAGGAGGGAAACCTGGCGGAAGCCCTGGTGAGCCGGGGCATTCCGGCAGTGCTGGCAATGGCGGAGAAGATCCCCGACGATGTGGCGCTGACGCTGACTCGCCTGTTCTACCGCAACCTGAAGCAGGGGTATCCGCTGGATCTGAGCCTCAGTCGGGCACGGCAGGGGTTGATTTCGTCCTTTGGTTCCCATCAGCTCTATTGGGCATTACCTGTGTTGTACTTGCATCCGGAGTGGGATGGGTATCTGGCAACGGGCGATCGCACGCGCATCAACCCGGCAGATCGCCTGGTGTTGACGCCACAGGTGTCCAACCCTCCCCCCAAACTGGCGGGTGAAGACATCGAGCCGATCCCCCCCGCTACGGCGGCGACGGATGCAGATGAGGAATGGGATAGGATTTCCCGCGCTGTTCTGGTGGATGATGACCTGGTTTCAGAGGGGCGATCGCCCACTGAAAACCAACTGCCGCCCGAACCCGATGACCTGAGCTATGAAACGGATACACCCGACATCGCGGAGTTGATTCAGGAACTTGCGCCCCCTGATGAGGTCGGGTCAGCCGCAGCCCCAACACCGGATTTGCCTGGGGGCTTTGGTACCGATACGGAAAGTGCATCATCAAGTGCACCATCAAGTGCACCATCAGAGGTAGAAACGTCCGAAACCCGTGAGGCAGATGCGGTTCTCTCTTCTCCCTCTACATTTAGTGGCGAATCCCATCCGGAAGATGAGATGGTCACTATTTACCCGACGCTGGAGCCGCAGGACGAATTGCCTGAAATTGGCGTGGCAGAGCGGCGGGAAGCGGAACCCGCCACCCTTGTTCCCCGGCGCAACCGAGCGGCTTATATTGTGCTGCCGCTGGTGGGGGCGGCGGCAATGGCGATCGCCCTTGCCCTCATGCCCAACGGCTGGCTGCGGAATGGCGCACCATCCCCCGGCGATGTGTTGCCCGAGATTCCGACTACCAGCGGGGGAACCACAACGGAAGGCCCTGAAGTTGCCCCCGTTCCCAATGATGTGGCTCTCACAGAAGAGGAACAACTGCGGGCAAGAGCCATCCAGAATTTTGACCAGGGCAATATTGAGGCAGGGGCAGCCGCCTTTACGGTTTTGCTCGATCGCAATGCCCTGACGGAGGCGCGCGCGGTTCATGCGACCTTGAAGCCAGAGCAGGTGTCAGACCCAGAAGTGCTGTACCTGACAGGGCGGATGGGGTGGCAAGCCATGCGCCAGGGCGATCTGGACTATACAGTGGACGATGCCCGGCGCTATTGGTCAACGGCAGTCGACAAGAACCCCAATGTGGCGGCGTATCACAATGCCCTGGGGTTTGCGCAGTATCGCCAGGGCAAGTTCTCGGAGGCGGTGCAGTCCTGGTGTAAGGCGATCGCCCTCGTCCGTGATCCCGGTTTCGATGTCGCCAGCGCCGATCCCAAAAGTATCCAATGCCCCGCTCCCGATCGCCTCTCTGACCCAGCCCTGATCACCCCCTATGCCGGAATTGCGCTGGTCTATCAGCGCATTGCCACAGAACCAGGGTTTGCAAATGTCGAAAACCCTCTGGCTCAGGCAAAGCAGTTAAATACTTTGATCATCGAAGACAATCCTGATGCCCGGATGATTCAGGATTTGCCCAATGGCTGGCTATGGACGGAGGAAATGATCGCGGAATGGAACCAGTTGAATGAGGTTCCCAGCGAAGTTCCCAGTCAGGACTGAAAATCAAATAGAATCCAAACTTGTTTTTGGAAAGCGCGGCTGTGCCGCGCTTTCCAAAAACAAGTTTGGATTCTATTTGATTCGCGTTCCAATAATTCTTGCCATTTTTCCAAAACCCTTGATTTTTGGGTGGGTGGGCGCTGCCCACATACCCAAAAGTCATTATTTCCTTTGAGGGCAGCAAACCGGGCGGCAACACCTACTGCTAGAGGAGAGAACACCGATCCCCCCGTTGGTGCTCTTGTTTTTACAATGAACATATCTAAATAGTATTGGATACATGGGGGATGCCATTGATAATGGCACCAAAGATCTTCCAAAGATAAATCTTCCAAAGGTACTGTCTCCAAACCTCTTTCGTGCCGGATTGGCTCATCGCTAAATCCCCCTTACAGACTCCCTGGATTCTCTCCCCTTTGTGATCCTCTGTTGTGACTCTCTGTTGATCGTCAGGTTTTGAACCGTAACTGCTATGCAACCAACTAGCCAGGAAAAATTTACAGAAAAAGTTTGGCAAGCCCTCGTTTCGACGCAAGAGATAGCGCGAAGTGCCAGCCAGCAGCAGATTGAATCCGAGCATGTAATGAAAGCGCTGCTGGAGCAACCGGAAGGGCTGGCCACCAGCATCCTCAACCGGGCTGAGGTGAACGTGCAGAAGGCGCGGGAATACACCGACAGCTTTATGGCGAAGCAGCCTAAGGTTTCGGGAGCCAGCGGCTCGTTGTATTGGGGGCGATCGGCGGATACGCTGCTGGACTATGCCGACGCTGCCCGCAAAGCCTTTGGGGATGACTACATTTCGGTAGAGCATATCTTGCTGGGCTACGCGAAGGAAGGACGCTTTGGCAAGGGCTTTTACCAGGAATTTCGGCTGAGCGAAGCAGGACTTCGCAAAATTATTGAACAAGTGCGAGGAAGTCAGAAGGTGACAGACCAAAACCCAGAAGGCAAATATGAAGCGCTCGAAAAATATGGGCGAGATTTGACCAGCATGGCGCGGGAAGGGAAGCTTGACCCGGTGATTGGGCGGGATGACGAAATTCGCCGCACCATTCAGATCCTTTCTCGCCGGACGAAGAACAACCCGGTGCTGATTGGGGAACCGGGCGTCGGTAAGACGGCGATCGCCGAAGGATTGGCCCAGCGCATCGTCAAGGGCGACGTACCCGAATCCCTGAAAGACCGTAAGCTGATTGCCCTCGATATGGGTTCCCTGATTGCCGGGGCGAAGTATCGGGGTGAGTTTGAGGAACGGCTGAAGGCGGTGCTGAAGGAAGTCACCGACTCCAGCGGTAGCATCATCCTGTTCATTGACGAGATCCATACCGTTGTAGGCGCGGGGGCGACCCAGGGCGCGATGGATGCGGGCAACCTGCTGAAGCCCATGCTGGCACGGGGCGAGTTGCGCTGTATCGGTGCGACCACCCTGGATGAGTACCGCAAGTACATCGAGAAGGATGCGGCACTGGAGCGGCGATTCCAGCAGGTATATGTGGATCAGCCCTCGGTGAGCGACACAATCTCGATTTTGCGCGGCTTGAAAGACCGCTACGAAACGCACCACAACGTCAAGATTGCCGATAGTTCGCTGGTGGCGGCGGCGGTGTTGTCGAATCGCTACATCAGCGATCGCTTCCTCCCCGACAAGGCGATCGACCTGGTGGATGAGGCGGCGGCGAAGCTGAAGATGGAAGCCACCTCCAAGCCCGAAGAACTGGACGAAGTGGATCGGAAGATCCTGCAACTGGAGATGGAGCGGTTGTCGCTGCACAAGGAAACGGATGCAGCTTCGCGCGATCGCCTGGAGCGCCTCGACAAAGAACTGGCAGACCTGAAGGAAAGCCAGTCTAGCCTCAATGCCCAGTGGCAGGCCGAGAAAGACCTGCTGGATGAGCGGAAAGCGCTGAAGGATCAGATCGACAAGGTGACGATCGAGATTGAGCAAGCAGAGCGGGACTATGACCTGAACCGGGCCGCCGAGCTGAAGTTTGGTACGCTCAACCAGTTGCAGAAGCAGTTGGCAGAAGCAGAAGAACGGCTCGACCAGACCCAGACCAGTGGCAAGTCTCTGTTGCGGGAAGAGGTGACAGAATCGGACATTGCCGAAATTATTTCCAAGTGGACGGGCATCCCCATCAGCAAGCTGGTGGAATCGGAAATGCAAAAGCTGCTCCATCTGGAAGACGAACTGCACAACCGGGTGATTGGTCAAAACGAAGCGGTGACAGCGGTTGCCGATGCCATCCAGCGCTCCCGGGCGGGACTGTCTGACCCCAACCGCCCGATCGCCAGCTTCATCTTCCTCGGTCCCACCGGGGTCGGTAAAACGGAACTCGCCAAAGCCCTCGCCGCGTACCTGTTCGACACGGAAGAGGCAATGGTGCGGATCGATATGTCGGAATATATGGAGAAGCACGCTGTCTCGCGGCTGATTGGTGCGCCTCCGGGCTATGTCGGCTACGAGGAGGGCGGGCAGTTGACGGAAGCCATCCGCCGCCGCCCCTACTCTGTGGTGCTGTTCGACGAAATCGAAAAAGCCCACCCCGATGTGTTCAACGTCTTCCTGCAAGTCCTCGATGATGGGCGCGTCACCGACGCCCAGGGGCGCACGGTGGACTTCAAGAACACCATCATCATCATGACCAGCAACATCGGCTCCCAATACATCCTGGATGTGGCGGGCGATGATAGCCGCTACGACGAAATGCGGGGACGGGTGGTTGAAGCCATGCGGGCAAACTTCCGCCCCGAATTCCTCAACCGGGTCGATGAGTTCATCATCTTCCACACCCTGCAAAAGTCCGAACTGCGCAACATCATCAAGATCCAAATTCAGCGCCTCGAAGAGCGGTTGAGCGATCGCAAGATGGCTCTCAAGCTTTCCGACTCCGCCCTGGATTTCCTCGCCGATGTTGGCTACGACCCCGTCTATGGCGCACGCCCCCTGAAGCGCGCCATCCAACGCGAACTGGAAACGGCGATCGCTAAAGCCATCCTCCGAGGCGAATTCAACGACGGCGACACCATCTACGTCGATGTCGAAAACGAACGCCTCTCATTCAAACGCCTCCCCTCAGAGTTGGTCACAGCTCAGTAAGGCAAACGGATAGATGAGTGGACGGGTGGATGAGCCACCCGCTTCCACTCCCCACCAAAAACTCAATCAAAACCTAAAGTGGGAACGTGCCTCAAGCCGTTCCCACTTTTTCAGATCTATAGCCGATAGTTGTCTAGGTATTAATTCGTGGAAAAAGAAATCTGAAAGCCAGGAATGGCAAGACTATCAAGAAATAGCCGTTTTTCCTTTCCCGGTTTTTAATCCAGATTTACAGGAGAAATTGATTTTGCTTCTCGCAGAGGAATTTACCGCTGAAGATTGCAATACACGCTGGAACGAGGTTCTGATATTTCTACAGTCGTAAAATAAAACCTAGACAACTATCATCTATAGCCTTAGTGGTGCAGAAAACTTTTTCAGGCGCTTTCTGAGCAAATGTACTATTACTCAGAGCCACGAATTCTCGTTGAAAGTTTAGCGGTTCTCAATATAGTCCTTTATTGAGAAGAACGGATTTGCCAGGTTTCAAGAGTTTTCTGCACCACTAAGGATCTATAGCCAATGAAGATATTAGATTGTTTTGAGAAACTTAGCTTCCCTTTAAACGGATCTAAGCCTGTTCAGGTAAATCAATAAAGTTGCTCAAAAAATAAAGTTGCTCAAAAACTTTCCCATTTCGTTCCAGATAATGTTCCTTCTCGCAATTTGCTTGGGAATACTCATAGTAGTTTTGCAGAGAGTTACCAGAACTAATAGACAATGCATCTTTAATAAATGAAATATACATGGGAATCTATGTAGATATCCATGCTATATCCATCTCTTTCAGAAGCAAAACAAATAAGAGAATTTAAGCATACGAAAAACTTTACTTGATTTAATTAGGTGCATACATTATGAATGACGAACGGCATGTAAATCGAGCTTTGAATCGCAATGAAGCTCTGGTTACACAGCTTCTTGACATTACAAATAGAATACCTAATATTTTTCCCTTGAAAGGCGGAATACAGGAACAGCTAAATAATTTACGTTCAGCTATGCAAGGTCTACGACCACCCAGAATTATGGTAATCGGACGTAGTAGATCTGGTAAATCATCTTTAATCAACGCAATTTGTGGACTAAAAGTATCAGAAGTCAGTGATACTGTTCCCGAAACAGGTGCCGCTGAGTGGAAAAACTACTATCACTCTGGTACAGATTTGCTTCATATTTTAGATACCCGTGGACTACAAGAGTCTCAATCTCCAAGGCAAGCAGACCCAGCAAATACTCCTTATGAAAGTATTATGAGGGCTGTGAAGAAAGAATGCCCGGATGTCGTTTTATTTTTGTGTAAAGCGACAGAAGTTCATGCTGCTCTTCAAGAGGATCTTAATATTTGTGCATCTATTCTGACAGAAATTGAGAGGATATATAAGCGCCAATTACCAGTGATTGGAGTACTCACAAAATGCGACGAGTTAGCTCCTCCAGGGATTTTCTTGCCTACAGAAAATGAAAGAAAAAATAGAAACATTGCAGAACAGCTCCAGAGTTTTCACACTTATCTAAATACTGGATTGAGGGGAAAGGTAGGATTTCAGCATTGCATCAAAAATGTTGTTCCAACTGTTTCTTATGCTGAGTATGAAGATGGGCAAAATGGCTTGATTCTTCCTGATGGAGATCGTCGTTGGAATATCGATAAGCTAGTTGAGGAAATGATAAGATGCACACCCAGAGAAGTACGTGGATCAATAGCCCGTATGGCAAATCTGAAAGATTTTCAGAAAACTGTTGCTAGAACAATTGTTGTGGCTTGTACGATTTTGTGTGGTTTTGTCTCTGCCAATCCAATTCCTGGTGCCGCGCTACCAATTGTTGGAATGATTCAAACATTTATGGTTATGTACATTGGTTGGCTAAGTGGAAGGGAGTTTTCAGAGGAAACAGTTCAAGATTTTATTGTTAATGGTGCAGTAGCCGCTGGCGCTAATGCTGGAATGATCGGTCTTGCTGACATAGCTTTGAAAGCCGTTCCTGGTTTAGGAAATATTCTAGCTGCTGGAGCTGGAGCAATCGCCACTCAAGGATTAGGAGATTCAGCAATTGTTTATTTTCTCAAAGAGCCTGAAAAAGCTAAGGCTTAATTGAGTCTAGAAAATATGTTGATGCCACTGATATTGCTATAGCAACTATTCACAATACGGATCACCTGTTAACGTAGAACTGTAAGCATGTTGCCAATGCTCAGATTCCAGGAAAGCTTGCTGAAATTAGTCTTAACTGCGGCTATCAGCTTCCCCTCATCTGTACCCCTTATGAATTAATGGGAGATTAATCTGATGTGGAAAGACGAAATCGTAGAATCAATCCATAGGATTCGGGGAGACTATGCCCAGTCTTTCGACCATGACCTCGCAGCCATTTTTGCTGACCTGCGGAAGAAGCAAGCAGAAAGTGGGCACGAAGTTGTCAAACTACCACCAAAGTCGGGTTCTCAAAAACGGTGGAGCAGCCCAAGCCAGAAATAAACAATGGTGCTGCAGCGAGAATGATCGAAAGGGCGATCGCCCTCCCTCTAAAGCTTTAGGATTTGCATAATGTTGGAACTAAATTCAATTATATTGCCAAGTATTTATGTAAGTAGGCAGACATAGATAAACCAAGCTATGTAACAGAATGTAAAGTCACCAAGATCCCTGCCATTCAATAGCTTTGACGCTGTTTGCAAAATGAGACATACGTGGTTATTTCAAGCCCGGTCTACTTAGTTCGAATGGGATGAGGCAAAAAATCAGGAAAATATTACCAAGCATGAGATCGATTTTACCGACATTCCAGAAGTATTTTCAGGTCCAATGCTTATTAAGCTAGATGACCGCTTCGAGTATGGTGAAGATCGTTGGTTCGGTATCGGTTTTCTTGGTAATGGTGTTGTAGTAGTTGTTTGGACAGAGTGAAGGAATAACGTAATCCGAATTATTTCAGCACGAAGGGTTAATCGTTATGAGCGACAAAGATTTGAAAAATACCTCTCGTACTAATTGGGCTGCACTAGAGTCAGCGGACGATGAAGGGATTGATTACTCTGATATTCCGCCATTGACAGAAGATTTTTTTGAGAATGCGACCTTGAGAATTCCTGCTTCCCAGTCACAGCAACTTGTGAAAATTGAGCCAGACATTTTGAAATGGTTCCGTTCTCAAGGCGAAGAGTACCCAGCATTCATTAACAGAGTTTTGCGTCGCTACATTGAAAGCCGTGGTGAAACGTCAACAAGTTAACAGCGTTTTCTTTGTGGCGATCGCAATAGTTCATTGCCCTACAGATTGGGTGGGTGGAAGAAATATTTGACTAAATTGGCAGCTTTACCATTGCAATTTTTGACGACAATCGTGCCTCAAATTGTGTTCATGTTCTTCGTTTTGCGATCAGTGCGCCAATCCTCCAGAGTATCGACGAGAAAACCTGTAAGAGGGGCGATCGCCCCCCTATTCTGGATTGTTGCTCAGATATTGCCGATGCCGCCCGACCAGATATAGCCCCATCGAAAGTAGCTCTAGCCCAAACAGCCCAATCGAGAAAATTCCTGCTTAGAAAAAGCCAATAGAGAAATTGCCTGCGGCAAAGATCCCGGCGGCAAAAGTCCTATTAGTGTCTGAATTCCAGAATCGCTAAATTTCTCGAAAGATTGATCGCATCGTCCGAACGCCCTGATATGCTTCAGTTTGGTTATCTACTGCACCATTGGCAGCACCGCTGACTGAGAGAATTTGCGGGAATGCGCCACGGAGCATAACGACTGGAAGGGAGAGGAACCGATGAGCTATCGCATGGATCGACGCGCCTATGCCGACACTTTTGGACCAACGGTGGGCGATCGCGTCCGACTGGCAGACACCGAGTTGATTATCGAGGTGGAGCAGGACTACACCACCTATGGCGACGAGGTGAAGTTTGGCGGCGGCAAGGTAATCCGCGATGGCATGGGGCAATCGCCCATCTCCCGCGCCGATGGAGCGGTGGATCTGGTGATCACCAACGCGCTGATTCTGGACTGGTGGGGCATTGTCAAAGCGGATATAGGGATTAAGGACGGCAAGATTGCGGCGATCGGCAAAGCGGGCAACCCTTACATCCAGGATGATGTGACGATTATTGTGGGACCGAGTACCGAGGCGATCGCCGGAGAAGGCATGATCCTCACCGCTGGCGGCATTGATGCCCACATCCACTTCATTTGTCCCCAGCAGATTGAGGTGGCGATCGCCTCTGGCATTACCACCATGATTGGTGGCGGCACCGGACCCGCCGCTGGCACCAACGCCACCACCTGCACCCCCGGAGCCTGGAACATCTACCGGATGCTGGAAGCCGCCGAAGCCTTCCCGATGAACCTGGGCTTTATGGGTAAAGGCAATAGTAGTTTGGAGCCGGGGTTGAATGAGCAGGTAGAAGCTGGGGCGATCGGGCTGAAGCTGCACGAAGACTGGGGCACCACCCCAGCGGCGATCGACACCTGCCTCAACGTTGCCGAAAACTATGATATTCAGGTCGCCATCCACACTGATACCCTGAACGAAGCAGGCTTTGTGGAAGACACCATCGCCGCCTTCAAAAATCGCTGCATCCACACCTACCACACCGAAGGCGCAGGCGGTGGGCACGCCCCCGACATCATCCGGGTGTGCGGCGAGTTGAACGTGCTGCCCTCCTCCACCAACCCCACCCGCCCCTACACCATCAACACCCTGGAAGAGCACCTGGACATGCTGATGGTGTGCCACCACCTGGATCGGGGCATCCCCGAAGATGTGGCGTTCGCCGAATCCCGCATCCGCCGGGAAACCATCGCCGCCGAGGATATCCTGCATGACCTGGGGGCGTTCAGCATCATCTCGTCCGACTCCCAGGCAATGGGGCGCATTGGTGAGGTCATCCTCCGCACCTGGCAGACGGGGCACAAGATGAAGGTGCAGCGGGGGGCATTGTCCGAAGACAGCGATCGCAACGACAACACCCGCGCCAAACGCTACGTCGCCAAGTACACCATCAACCCCGCCATCACCCACGGCATCTCCAACTATGTCGGCTCTGTAGAAGTCGGCAAGTACGCCGACCTCTGCCTCTGGAAACCCGCCTTCTTTGGAGTCAAACCCGAACTCGTGCTGAAGGGCGGCTTAATTGCCTGGGCACAAATGGGCGACCCTAACGCCAGCATCCCCACCCCCCAACCCGTCCACATGCGTCCCATGTTCGCCAGCTACGGCAACGCCATCCACACCACCTCCCTCACCTTCGTCTCCCAGGCGGCGATCAAGAACGGCGTCGCCGACCAACTGAGCCTCAAACGCCAAATCCTCCCCGTCTCCGACATCCGCCAACTCACCAAGCGCGACATGAAGCTCAACAACTACCTCCCCACCATCGAAGTCGATCCCGAAACCTACGAAGTCCGCGCCGACGGCGAACTCCTCACCTGCGAACCCGCCGATGTCTTGCCGATGGCGCAGCGCTACTTCTTGTTTTAGGCGTTCTCCCTGAAAGACGATACCCGTCATTCCCGCGAAAGCGGGAATCCATGAAGGGTGCTGCGACCAGCTAGGGGCGTTTGCCGGATGCTCATTTTCATGGGCATAACGGAACATTAGGGTTAACACAACTGAGAAAATCCGTTCCAGAGTTCACCGCAGGAGGCCGTAGAGGTTTAGAAGTTGGACTTCTTTCAAGAAGTCCAACTTCTGGGTTGAAGCTTCCATAGTTCATTCTTAATTCTTTCCGAATAGTTGCCGAAACCGTTCATCTTCCCGAATGTCATCAAATAACTGGAGATCAGTTCTTACAAATTCTCGGAGCGTTGGTTCTAATTGGAACGCCTGCCGAAAATACTCGAAAGCATTATCCACATTCTGGAGCATGATGTTGTAGCAAGCTTTGACATAAATTGCCCTGGCTGAATTCGGCTCAATTTTCATAGCCTGCTCAAAGCTTTCAATTGCATCTTGAGTCTGCCCCAAGTCGAAGAACGTAGTTCCCAAATTAAACCAATCAGCAATCGATTCAGAGTCTAGAGCTAAAGCTCTACGATAACTTTCGATCGCCTCTTCCTTCCGGCCTAAAATATCTAGCGCAAGTCCCCGGCTACCCCACGCCGTGTCATCGTCGGGTTTGATTTCGAGCACTTTTTCGTAGGAAGCAAGCGCCTCCTCCTTGCGACCTAAGTCAGACAGCGCATTCCCCCAACGAATCCACGCCGCGTCATCGTCGGGTTTGATTTCGAGCACTTTTTCGTAGGAGGCAAGCGCCTCCTCATGGCGGACTAAATCATCCAGCGCAATCCCCCGGTTGTACCACGCCGCGTCATCGTCGGGTTTGATTTCGATGGCTTTGTCGTAGGCGGCGATCGCCTCCTCATGGCGGCCTAAGGCAGACAGCGAGACTCCTCGGTTGTACCATGCCAAATCATAATCAGGTTTAACTTTGAGAGCTTGATCATGAGATACGATCGCTTCCTCGTAGTGTTTCAAAGTCTCCAAAGCTACACCTCGGGCAGTCCACGCCTCGTGATAGTTGGGTTTGATGTCGAGCGCTTTGTCGTAGGCGGCGATCGCCTCCTCATGGCGGCCTAAGGCAGACAGCGCATTCCCCCGGTTCAACCACGCCTCGTGCAAGTCGGGTTTGAATTCGAGGGCTTTGTCGTAGGCGGCGATCGCCTCCTCATGGCGGCCTAAGGCAGACAGCGCAGTCCCCCGGTTGTACCACGCCGCGTCATAGTCGGGTTTGAGTTCGATGGCTTTGTCGTAGGCGGCGATCGCCTCCTCATGGCGACCTAAGTCAGACAGCGCAGTCCCCCGGTTGTTCCACGCCTCGTGATAGTCGGGTTTGATTTCGAGCGCTTTGTCGTAGGCGGCGATCGCCTCCTCCTTGCGGCCTAAGGCAGCCAGCGCAAGCCCAATGTTCCAAAGGAAAAGCCCACCGCTAAAGTCTGGATCTGCGGAAGTGATCAGGGTTTCTGCTTGGGCTTGGGCTTGCTGCAACCAGTCAAACCGATCGTTTTCCGGGCAGCGCCGAGACTGAAAGAACAACGCTGAAAATTTTGCCAAACCCGTCAGAGGTTCCAGCGGCTTTAAGCAGATGCGAATTGCCGTATCCGTGGCTTGTTTGGAGAGTCCATAGTTTTCCAGATTGTACGGATAGTCGATGGGGTCTTCCTCCAACACTGCCCATCCCCGCTGCACCGCTGGCTGAATCTGTTGCAAAAAGGTTCGATCGGCATAACTCAGAAAGGGATGCTCCGCCAGGTCAAATTCGGCAGCAATAGCATTCAGCGGAACACGCACCAGGTCATCTTGCCCAAAATGCCGCGCCTCGAAGAGGTGCGTCCGAAACTGATGTTGGCTTTCTGGGGCGCGCGACGGGAACAAATGATACAAATAATCAGCTCGCCACCTGCGCCAGTCTGGGTTGTTGTAGCGAGCCGGATAGGTCGCGTCCGGCGGCACTTCCGCATCCGATTTTGCCTTGCAATAGTCGGCTAAAAACTGATGCGTCTCCCGAAATGCCTCCGGGTCATCCTGAAGCAGCGCTTGCCGAAACACATCCCGCGCCACATCATCCAGCCGTTGCCGTCCCTGCACCAACTCCACAAAGGTGCGCTCCACCAGCCAGCCATAGCAGTTTCGCTCCTCATCTGCCGCCGTCGCAAAGTCCAGCCCATGATGTTCCATTAGCTTTTGGATCAGCACCCGGTCAAAGCTCCGACAACAGGCGGCATATTGAATAATCCGCTTTTGCGTCTCGTTGAGTCCCTGCAACAGCAAATTGACAATCGCTTCGTTGCCCTGGGAAAAATCGGGTTCTCTTCCCTGCTCCCGTTCCTCTCGCAACCAGTTCAGGTAATAGGGCAAGCCTTTTGTAATCGTATAAATTTCCTGAATCCGGCTCTCATCGGTTATCCCAATGGCTTCTAGATAATGTTGGGTTTGCACCCGATCAAACCGCTCAATCCCTTGCCGATAGACGCATTGATAATCTTGATGGAGCTTTCGCCACCCCTCCGTCTTTAGCAGGTCATAGCGCCCTGCAACCACCACCCGCACCGCCGCCGATCGCAGATCCGTATTCCCTAACAAGCTGCGCCATAGCCAGGTATCCAAATCTGTCGAGACCTTTTCATAGGTGTCAAAGGTCAGCAACACCGGGGCTGTTTCAGCGCATCGGCGCAAACCTTCCGCAAAGGCTTGCGTCAGCTTGGGCAAGGGTTGCAACATCAAGTCTTGGAGCTGCCAATCGCCTTTGGTCGCTCGATGGCGCTGTAAGTGATCCTTCAAAGACAGCAACGCCGCTGCCGAGTCCACCGCTTCAGACACAAAATTTTGCGCCTGCTTCCGATTTTCTTCTTCCAGTTGCATGTAATTGGTCACCAGGCTGGTTCCCGCTTTTGCCAGTTGTTTGACCCATTTCAGTTGCTCCTCTCCAACCTCGCCCCGTCCGCTGCTGACCTGGGTTCGCAACCGCTCCATCGTTTCCCAATAGCGCTCATACAAGTCCCAAAACGGATCCCCCGACCATCCTCTATCCGGCGGCACCAGTTGAGCATAGAGGGTTTTCATTAGCCCCATCGGGTCATCCACTCCTTCCGTAAAGCCAAAGGAGACAGATGCAATGCAACCCGATCGCTCTCGATGCGCTTCACTTGCTTTTTGCGTCAGCGTCGATTTCCCCACCCCACCAATGCCCCACACATGGAACACTAGCTGGGCGGTTTCCGGGGATTGAAAGGACTCCTCCAACGCTGCTAACAGGGCTTCGGCGTTTGGGCGCGAGATGTAGGGACTATTGAGAGGCATAAATCGCTGGAAGACCCCATGCTATTGATTCATCTGATTTATCGTCCCCTCAAATTCTAAGCGATGAATATAACTGGGGCAGGCAGAAACCGACCCGCGAGGACGGAAATCCAGAGAGGTTGAGGGCGATCGCCGACAGGCTTTGGATAGATGCCCATTTTCACAACTGCTTAATGCTTAATCAACTTCCATGCTGAGTACAACTGTGACTGATGCAGGACAAATTACTCTTCCTGAAGCGATCCGAAACCATCTCAAGCTTGTGGGTGGTAGTCGTGTGGAATTCATCATTGATGAAGGGGGTCAGGTGAAACTAATTCCCCTGAACATTGTTTGGGATAGCGATCGCCCCCACCCTCAAAACTCATACCCTTGCTCTACCCAGTAATGCCAATCGGCGATCGCCTCCTGCGTTTCCTCATCTGCATCAGGGGCTTCGAGTTGGATGAGCGGCACGGCTAGCATATCGTCATCCCATACCACTTCAACAAACATCTCGGACTCACATTCTTCTTCGGGAGCCATCCTGACAACTTCTACGGTTGCTCCGACTTTTAGGGGAGAGCTGCGACGTTTGCTGATGCAGGTGGCGGTGAAGGGGCACACCAATTTGCCGTCGAGGTAGTAATACCAGCCCATCGCCCGTTCTTCGGAATCATAGGCATCGACCACAATCTCCATAATGATCCGTTCTTCGCGTTCGCTATCTTCTGTGGGCTTATTCATTGAGATACTGTCCTTTTTGATGCCGACCTTGATGAATTATGGATCAATCTGCCTGGAAGCGCGATCGCCCCTCCAACCCTCTTCCCTCAACAGAACCGCACATGTCCTATCAAATTCAACAACTAACCGCCGCCGATGAACCTATCATCTGGGCAATGCTCCGGTATGCGGCGCATGAGGCGTCGGTAGAGGCGGTGCGGCAAACTCCCTCACTGGTGCGATATGCAGCAGATTGGGGGCGAAGAGATTTAGGATCTGGAGCGTTTGTGGAAGAAGTGCCTGTGGGTGCGGTATGGGTGCGGCTCTGGTCGGCAGCAGATCCGGGCTACGGCTACGTGGGAGAAGGAATTCCAGAGTTGGCAATCGCCCTCCACCCTAATTACCGGAGGCAGGGCATTGGGACAGCCCTACTGAAGCAACTGCTGGAAGCGGCTCAGAGCGTTTACCTGGCTGTCAGCCTCAATGTGCGCGGCGATAATCCGGTGGTGCGCTTGTACGAGCGGTTGGGGTTTGTGAAGGTGGAAGGGAGCGATCGCACCAACCGGGTGGGAGGCACCTCTTTCAACATGGTGCGCTACTTCTAAGAAGCTGGTTAGTCCGATTTTGGGGTGTATGGGCAGTGCCCACACACCCCAAAATCATTACCTCCATCCCACTATTCAAAATCGTTCATAGTGATTCTTCTGAACGGGCGATCAGTGGTAATCTCTCAGCATGAGACGGCAATTCCCCCATCAGGAATACCGCTTCGTCGGGCTAAAATGCCCTGATTCATGCATTCTACCTGTCGTTTTCCCGTAATTTCGTCATGAGTGACACGTTGAATCCGCCCCCTGAAACCGAAGGGGTTCAGGAAACCAATCCAACCGCATATAAATTTCAGATAAAAGATATCGCCCTCGGCGCACAAATGCTGTTTGTCGCCTTTGGCGCACTGGTTCTCGTTCCAATTCTGGTCGGCTTTGACCCCAACGTTGCTCTGTTTACCGCAGGCATTGGGACATTGGTTTTTCAAGTGATTACGGGCGGCAAAGTGCCTGTATTCCTGGCATCTTCCTTTGCATTTATTGCCCCCATTCAACTGGGTGTTGCGGAGTATGGTTTAGCCGAAACACTCTCGGGCTTGATGGCGGCGGGGTTACTTTACCTGGTTTTGAGTTTACTCATTGCCTTGCGTGGTCCCAGCTTTATGGTGCGGTTGCTGCCGCCGATCGTGACAGGTCCAGTCATTATGGTGATTGGGCTGGCACTGGCTCCAGTGGCAATCAGTATGGTGTCTACGGTGCAGGAAGGCGCACCCTTCACAGAAGCACAAGCCCTGATTGTTGGCTTGCTTTCCCTATTGGCAACCATGCTGACAGCTTTGTTGTCACGGGGATGGTTGCGTCTGGTTCCCATTCTGGTGGGCATTGCCGTTGGCTATGTGATGTCGCTCATTCTGGGTATTGTCGATTTTTCTCCTCTGGTAGAAGCTCCCTGGTTCGCCATTCCTTCGTTTACGCTGCCCCGATTTAGTCTGCCCGCAATTTTGTTCTTGCTGCCCGTGGCGATCGCCCCCGCAATTGAGCACTTCGGCGATATCCTCGCTATCAGTTCTGTAGCAAACAAGGACTACCTGCGCGATCCCGGCATCCATCGCACGATGTTGGGAGATGGGTTGGCGACTTCCCTGGCGGCGTTCCTGGGTGGTCCTCCCAACACCACCTACTCCGAAGTGACGGGCGCTGTTGCGCTGACCAAAATTTTTAATGCAGGCATTATGACCTGGGCTGGCATCTTTGCCATTCTCCTGGCATTTATTGGGAAGCTCGGTGCTTTCCTCCAGACAATCCCTCCACCTGTCATGGGCGGCATCTTGATTATCCTTTTCGGCACGATTGTGATTATTGGGATGAACAGTCTGGTGCAGTCAGGACAGGATTTGCTTCAGCCTCGAAACCTGGTAATTGTCGCCATTATCCTGGTGTTTGGCGTTGGTGGACTAACGCTGGAAGCTGGCAATTTTGCCCTGGAAGGTATCGGTTTGTGCGGTATCGTCGGCGTTTTGCTGAACTTGCTGCTGCCCTATCCTCGCGAGCAGCAAGACACCGAGGTCTAGCTGTGCGCTTCAGCGATCGCTAACACATCGACAAGAAATTTCAGACTCCGGGAAATCGGGTGTTTCCTGGAGTCTTAATTTTTTTAGCAGCCTCTTCCCCAAAAGTAATTTGCCCAAAGGTAATTTGGATGAGAAAACGTCAACAATTTTTATTATTGAGAATGGGGCGATCGCCCAACTATTCACCCAAATTTCCCTACAACATCGCCCATTCCTGCATTTCCAGATGCCTGAGCTTACTGCTAGAATACGAGGCTGTTGTCAACAAGAATTTGTCTCTGGCAATTTGATGTAAATACCCCTGCAACTTAAGCATGGCAAAGGTTTTGCGCTCCTGGCAGATCCACGAACAAGCCCTTTTCTGCCGCTCAGATAGCTACACTTGAGACAAAGCTTCTGAGCATTATTCTTCTAGCCTGAAATCATTGAGCCGCTGCAACATTGTTCGCTACAATACTTAATGTTTCCTTAATTTTTCTTTAGTCTTTTTCAGTTTTTCGCCCGTTTGTTGCTTTTAAATTTTTCGAGCTTCTGACTAAGCTTTTCCCCTGCTAGCTTCGCCCTTTTGCTAATTTTTGACTGTTTGGAAGCGTCTTTCAATCTCTGTTGCCGACTTGCATTAACTGGAGTGCTGCTTGCCTTATGATGCCCTTCTCCGCTGAATCTCACTCTGCATCTGCTATTGAGGACTTAAACCAAACCGAACCGGCGGATCGACCGGATAAGCCGGAGGAAGCCTGTGGGGTCTTCGGTATCTATGCCCCCGAAGAAGATGTTGCAAAGATCACGTACTTTGGGCTGTATGCCCTCCAGCACCGGGGTCAAGAATCGGCAGGCATTGCCACATTCGATCGCGTAGACGGCGAAAGCCAGGTGCATCTTTACAAAGAAATGGGGCTGGTATCTCAGGTTTTTAGCGAAAAGATTTTGGCAGACCTGCCAGGGTATCTGGCCGTCGGGCATACCCGCTATTCAACAACCGGATCGAGCCGCGTCATCAATGCTCAGCCTGCATTAGTGGACTCGCGGCTGGGTAAGATTGCGCTGGCACACAACGGCAACCTGGTGAATGTGAATGAGCTGCGGGAGTCGCTGCTGGCGGCAGATGTGAAGCTGCAAACCACGACCGACTCCGAGATGATTGCCTATGCGATCGCCGAAGAAGTGAATGCTGGCAAAGACTGGATCGAAGCCGCAAGTGAGGCATTTCTCCGTTGCGAGGGAGCCTTTAGCTTAGCGATCGGCACACCAGATGGGCTGATTGCCACCCGTGATACCCACGGCATTCGTCCCCTGGTCATTGGGCGGATGGGTGATGAGTCGGCAAACGGCATGAGCCGCTATGTGGTGGCGTCGGAAACCTGTGCGCTGGATATCGTTGGGGCGCATTTTGTGCGCTCCATTGAGCCGGGTGAGTTGATCTGGATTACAGAGAAAGGAATTACCTCCCATCGCTGGGCACCCAAGCAAGAGCGCAAGCTTTGTGTGTTTGAGATGATTTACTTCGCCCGTCCCGATAGTGTGGTCAACGAGGAAAGCCTTTATAGCTATCGGTTGCGGCTGGGAAGACAGTTGGCGCTGGAGTCGCCTGTGGAGGTTGACCTGGTGCTGGGTGTGCCCGATTCAGGGATTCCAGCGGCGATCGGGTTTTCCCAGGAAGCAAAGCTGCCCTATGGCGAAGGGTTAATCAAAAACCGCTATGTAGGACGTACCTTCATCCAGCCAACCCAAAGTATGCGGGAGTCGGGCATTCGCATGAAGCTAAACCCGCTGAAGGATGTGTTGCAGGGCAAGCGGGTGGTGATTATCGACGACTCGCTGGTGCGGGGGACGACGAGCTACAAGATTGTGAAGGCGCTACGGGAAGCGGGTGCAAAGGAAGTCCACATGCGGATTTCGTCGCCGCCCGTCACCCACCCCTGTTTCTACGGCATTGACACCGATAACCAGGATCAGTTGATTGCGTCGCGGATGTCCGTTGAGGAGATCGAGCGCAAGATTGGGGTCGATTCGCTGGCGTATCTGAGCTGGGAGGGCATGATGAAGGCGACCCAGCAAGATCCAGGGACTTTCTGCTCGGCGTGCTTCACGGGGAACTACCCCATTTCGATCCCAGAGCCGTTGCAGCAGACAAAGATGCGCTTCGAGCCAGCTCGGAAGTAAAAGATAAAGAACCACAAAGACACAAAGGGCACGGAGGGAAGAGGAATTTCCTTCTGTGTCCTTGATTTTATACAGGACAGATGATTGATGGGAAAGCGTTACGGTGTAACGCTTTCCCATCAATCATCATCCTGGTTCTGGACGAATAGCGCTACAGGTATTGAAAGGAGCCAGTGACGGCGAGGGCGAGGGCGTCGGCGGCATCGTCGGGTTTGGGGATGGCGTTGAGGCGGAGTTCGCGGGCGACGGCTTCCTGGACGGCAAATTTGTCGGCGTTGCCATATCCGGTGAGGGCTTGCTTCACCTGGGCGGGAGTGAACTCGATGGGGGTGAGGTTGTGCTGCGCGAGGACGAGCATGACGACCCCGCGTGCCTGGGCAACCAGAATCGTGTTGCCCATGCGGTAGAAGAAGAATTTCTCGATAACCACCTGGTCGGGCTGCACCTGGTTCAGGAGTTCATGCAGGTCGTCGTAGATCATGGTGAGGCGATCGCCCACCGGAGTTTTTGCCGGAGTCTGAATCACCCCATAGTCCAGCGCCACCATTGGGCTGTCGCGGGTTAGCTCAGCGGGCAGAGCGATCGCCCCAAACCCCAGCGTCGCCAACCCTGGATCCAGTCCCAAAATGCGCTTTTCCATGCCATGTCAGCCAAAAATGTGACAGATGGCAGTAGTATACCCGTTCGCCTGACCTGAGAGAAAGTTTCTATCGTTGGATTAACCAGGGTATCGGTACACTCCAACTTAGGGGCTTGCAAGAAATAAAATCCCCATTTTTTAAAAGAGGGGGCGGCTGAGCCGCCCCCTCTTTTAAAAAATGGGGATTTTATTTCTTGCAAATTTCCTTACGCCGCATCTTCAGTCGCAATGCCAAAGACTTCGCAGAAGACCTTCTCTACTTTGTAGCCGGAGTCGATGGATTCCAGCGGGTCTTTCCGCAGACGGTGACGCAGGCATAGCACCGCAACGCGGCGAATGTCATCCACAGTCACTTCGGTGCGTCCTTCAAAGGCGGTGAGTGCCCGTGCTGCCCGGTTGAGGACGATGTCGCCCCGCAAGCCGTCCACATCCAGTTCAGAGCACACCTGAGAGATCTTCACCCGCAGATCATGCTCAATGGTGACGGACTTGAGCCGTTCCTGGGCTTCGACAATCCTTTGCTGAAGGGCATCTTGCTCGTCTTGATATTTGGAGAGGAAGGATTGGGGTTCCTGGTCAAACTCGGTGCGCTGTTCTACAATCTGCACCCGCAGTTCGGGGGTTTTGACCGTGCGGATTTCGGCGTGCATCCCAAAGCGATCGAGCAACTGGGGACGCAGTTCGCCTTCTTCGGGGTTGCCGGAACCAACCAGTACGAAGCGGGCAGGGTGGCGAATCGAAATCCCTTCCCGCTCTACGGTGTTCCAACCCGACGCCGCCGAATCCAGCAGGACATCCACCAGGTGGTCATCCAGCAGGTTTACCTCGTCCACATAGAGGATGCCGCGATTGGCTTTTGCCAGCAGCCCCGGTTCAAAGGCTTTGACCCCTTCCGACAGGGCTTTTTCAATATCGATGGTGCCGCAAACCCGATCCTCCGTTGCGCCGAGGGGCAGGTCTACCATTTGCACTTTGCGCTTGCCAATGGGAATGGACTCACCCGCGTCCAGCCGTCGCCGCACATCATCGCTCATCAGTTCGGCATCGTTGGGCGAGCTGCCGAAGGGGTCGTCGGCAACTACGTCGATTTCGGGGAGCAGATCAGCCAGGGCACGGATGGTAGTGGATTTTCCGGTGCCGCGATCGCCCATGATCATCACCCCGCCGATTTTGGGGTCAATCACATTCAGCAACAGCGCCAGCTTCATTTCTTCTTGCCCCACGATCGCCGTGAAGGGGAACACAGCCCGACGGGTCTTGGAAGCGGAAGAAGCGACAGTGGCAGTGGACGCGTTTTGCACAGGTGCGGAGGCAGTGGAAGTCACAAAGATACCTAATTACGAACCTTAACAGCATTTTTCATTGTGACACACCCGCTGGCACCGATGGGCGAGGAGGGGAAAAAGCGAGGAGTTTTTCGAGAAAAGATTGGGGCTGGGGCGGCGGTTTAGATCTTCGACTTCTTTGCCACGGGCGAAAGGGATTGGCGGCAGTGGAGAAGAAGTCGAAGATCTGTGGGCTGGGATAGGGGGTTAGATCTTCGACTTCTTTGCCACGGGCGAAAGGGGATTGGCGGCAGTGGAGAAGAAGTCGAAGATCTGTGGGCTGGGATAGGGGGTTAGATCTTCGACTTCTTTGCCACGGGCGAAAGGGGATTGGCGGCAGTAGAGAAGAAGTCGAAGATCTGGGCGGGTGGCAAGATCTGGGGTGTAAGATCCAAAGCGAGTGAAAAAGAAGGATAGAACAATGGCAGAGGCAATTCCCGTAGTCGTCGTTGGGGCGGCAGGCAAGATGGGGCGCGAAGTGGTGAAGGTGGTGTCCCAGGCGGCGGATATGAACCTGGTGGGCGCGGTGGAGCGCAGTCCCGAACTGGAGGGGCAGGATGTGGGCGAAGTGGCAGGATGTGGCGAACTGGAAGTACCCATCACCACCGACCTGCAAGCCACCCTGGTGATGGCAACCCAGGAGCGGGGCAAGCCCGTGATGGTGGACTTTACCCACCCCGACTTTGTGTATGAGAATACGCGGGCGGCGATCGCCTATGGAGTCCGCCCTGTCATTGGCACCACGGGTCTGAGCAATGACCAAATCCAAGACCTGGCAGACTTTGCCGACAAAGCCAGTATGGGCGGGGCAATCATCCCCAACTTCTCCATTGGCGTGATTCTGATGCAGCAGGCAGCAGTGCAAGCCAGCCGCTACTTCGACCATGTGGAGATCATCGAACTGCACCACAACCAGAAAGCCGATGCCCCCAGCGGTACAGCCGTAAAAACGGCGGAACTGCTGGGCGAATTTGGCAAACCCTACAATCCCCCCAGCGTTGAAGAAACCGAGAAAATGCCAGGGGCACGGGGCAGCCAGACCAAAGACGGCATCCGCATCCACAGCGTCCGGCTTCCCGGCTTAATCGCCCACCAGGAAATCATCTTCGGTGCGCCCGGACAGCTTTACACCCTGCGCCATGATACGAGCGATCGCGCTTCCTTCATGCCCGGTGTGCTCCTCGCCATCCGTAAGGTGGTGGAGATCAAGAACATGGTCTACGGCTTAGAACACCTGCTGTAAGCGTTTTCTGGGGAAGAACGTACCCGTCCCCTGTCATTCCCGCGAAAGCGGGAATCCAGAAAGGTTGAATATCCATGCCCCAGACATTTGAGATGGATGCCCATTTTCATGGGCATGACGGAGCACTCGTGTCCGCTCTGGAATATCCCGATAAGGGATCTGCGGATTAATAAAATCCGCAGATCCCTTACTGTTCGGCTACTTGTCAACCTAACAACGACACCCCTGTGCCGACCTGTATCCTCTGAGGGAATTGATTAGCAAAAGACCTCTGGAAAAGCCTGTCTGTTCAGGATTAGCAAATCAATAAAATCCCAGAGAGAAGGGGCGTAGGCAAAGCCCGCGCCCCTTCTCTCTGGGATTTTATTTTTAAGCAAGTCCCCTATGGCTAGAGCGGTTCGCCGTTGGGGGAGAGATAGCCCGTATCAATCAAAAACGCACGCAGGGCACTGGGAAAATCGGGATAGCGACCCACCACTTCTCCCTGGTCGTCGTAGATATCTAAGCCCCAGTCATAGTCGCGATCGTAGCGAGCCAGCATGAAGTTCCAGCCCTCCTCATACTCGCCCAGCAAAATTTTCTGCGCCACATAGCCTGCCAAAATGCCGTTGACCTCGTAATCCTCTGCTTCGCTGCGTTCGATCGCCTGATACATCTCCCAGGCTTGGCTGCGGAGATGATCGGAAAACTGGCGCGTCGTTTCCACCAGACTGCCATTCTCGAACGTGAAAATTTGCGAGGGAGGATAAGAGCCAGCATAGCTGCTGAAGGCATAGAGAAAATTATTGTCGAAGGCAACAAATTCTGACTTGCCATCCCCATTCAAGTCTTCAAAGACGCCACCGCCGCCATCGCGCATTTCCGATGTGGCAACCGAAAAGCCATCGCCCGCCCAACTGTAGATCTGGTGCGTCGTGCAGCAATGGGCACCGCCAGAAAAGGTTTCGACGATAACCTCGGCGTTACCATCGCTATCAAGATCCTGAAGGGCGATCGCCCCAAACACTGAAAACTCACTGGTCGTATCAACCCAGGAATTGTCGTTGTAGAAGATCTCATAGTCGAGGTCGCCATCCCAGGCATCTTCCCCTGGCTGATAGTTCACATCAACGCGAACATTGCCCGATTGCAAGGTTTCCTGGACGGGGTCTTCGCCGCCGACCTCAATGCGAGTCTGAGCCAGAGCTTGAGGGGCGATCGCCACTACACCCACTGCTATCACCGCCGAAAACCATCGCTTCATCCCACGAACCTCTAAACTCCTGAATCTATTGTTCGCTGATAGAGGCAGCAAATCGGGATTTCTTAACTATCTCTTTGGAGCTTGTGAAGGTACCTGGATGAGCAGGAAAACCCTTAAGGATCACGTACGAAATAAAACCCGGAATTTTTGATGAGAAGTGCGGCAATGCCGCGCTTCTCATCAAAAATTCCGGGTTTTATTTTATTTTCAATCCCAAGGGATTGAACCACGGAGGCACAGAGGACACAGAGGATTCTTCTCCCCGTGCTCTCTGTGCCTCTGTAGTTTATCCTCTGTAGTTTATACAGGGGTGTATACAGGGGTGTATGCAAATTAAGCGGCGCTGGTTGCAGGTTGGGAAATAATCTTTAGATCGACCCGATGGGTTTCGGGTTGTTCTAGCTCAATGCGGATATCGGGACCGAAGAAGCGCTCTAACTTCTCATGCTTGTTTTTCCAGACATCGTAATCCACATACTCCGAGTCAAATTCCAGGACGAGGGCATAGGCTCCGGCGATCGCCTCTTCTCGCACCGCCATCAGAATCGGCAGGTCATCATCGGTGTCGCCCAGCTTCAGTGCTTCCAGAGAGCTTTCCAGGTGGGTGCTTTGCCCGTAGCGGTAGCGAGTCACATCCTTAAGGATTTTGCCCTGGGTTTCGGTCGCCTGCTGTTCGCGCAGTGCCAGCACATCGCTGGGGGTCTCTTTGGAGTAGGGGACGGGGGGTAACTCGGCAGCAATCAGCGCCAGCCCACCCAGCAGAACGGGAATGCCATAGAAGAACCCAATCAGGTTCAGGGTGGGGCGATCGGTGAAGTAGGCGGCAAAACCCACCAGGGTTAAAATCCCTCCCACGGTCAGTCCGATTTTTCCCAGAGAATAGCGACCAAACATAAGTTTTTTGTACGGTTATAACTTCATTCATTATTCCTCATGTAGGCAGGTTTGGTAGGATCGAGGCTGTGTCAAATTCCGGTAAAACAAATCATGGTAGACCCGCAAATCTTACGGGAACGATTCAGAATTGTGCAGAGTAAGCGCGAATCCCTGCTGCGCCTCCTGGAGCAGCCCGACCTGGGAACCCTGCGCATCGATGTGAATCAGGCGTTGGAAGAACTGGACGACCTGATCGACGACTTCGATCGCACCTTCCCCGACAGCCCCCTCTCTGGAAATGGAGGTAACTAGACTATGGCAGAGACTTATACCGCCGAAATTCGTCACCAGGGAGAAATCCATACCATTCAGGTGAAGTCAGACCAGACCGTGCTGGTAGCCGCTCAGGAAGCTGGGTTGGATTTGCCGTCTTCCTGCAATGCTGGAGTCTGCACCACCTGTGCCGCCCAACTGCTGTCGGGCAAGGTAGACCAGAGCGAGGGCATGGGCATCAGCCCTGAGTTGCAAGCACAGGGCTATGCGTTGCTCTGTGTCGCCTTTCCTCAATCCGATCTGGTGCTGGAAACCGAAAAAGAAGATGCGGTGTATGACTACCAGTTTGGTCAGCCCAGCAAGTAAGTCCGATTTTGTACGTCCGATTTCGAATAGATTTCGAATAGATTTCGAATATATGTTGACTCAGTTTGTTTCGCTGTCGGTGCCGCTTCAGGCTAATCCGGCAGCGATGGAGCGGGCGATCGCCCAGGCACTCCAGTCTTACGGTGAGCCGTTGCGCTGGGCAATTACGGCTGTGGATACAGCAGCCCAAACAGCGGCGATCGAGGCGGTTGTAACGATAGCAACGAGGGTAGCGTGACCCAGCCTTTGACCAGACCCTATACCGTAGTCGTGATTGTGCCGACGGGCGTTGGCGCGGCGATCGGGGGCTACGCGGGCGATGCGCTGCCGGTGGTGCGGGCGATCGCCCAGGTTGCCGATCGCGTTATCACCCATCCCAATGTGCTGAATGGGGCAAGCCTCTACTGGTCAATGCCCAATGTCAGCTATGTGGAAGGCTATGGGCTGGATCAGTTTGCTGCGGGGCAGTGGGGACTGCGCCCCGTGCATCGCAACCGGATCGGGCTACTGCTGGATCAGGGGATTGAGCCAGAGTTGCGCGATCGCCACCTCCAGGTTGCCGATGCCGCCCGTGCCACCCTGGGGCTGGAGATTGCCGATTACGTGGTGACGGATGCGCCCTTGGAGGTGGAGTTGCGCACGGCGGCTTCGGGAGCCACCTGGGGCACGATTCGTCAGCCCGACAGTTTGCTGCGGGGAGCTGAGACTCTGGTGCAGCAGTTGGGGGTGGAGGCGATCGCCGTTGTCGCCCGTTTCCCCGACGACCAGGACAGCGCCGCCCTGATGGACTATCGCCAGGGCAAGGGCGTCGATCCCCTGGCAGGAGCCGAGGCGGTAATCAGCCATCTGATTGTGCGCCAGTTCCAGGTGCCCTGCGCCCATGCTCCTGCCCTCGCGCCGCTGCCCCTCGACCCCACCATCTCGCCCCGCTCCGCCGCAGAAGAACTGGGCTACACCTTCCTCCCCTGCGTGCTGGCAGGCTTGAGCCGCGCCCCCCACTTCATCCCCCAATCTCCCCCACAGCCACAGGTCACCGATATCTGGGCAGAGCAGGTGGATGCCATCCTTGTTCCGGCGACCGCCTGTGGCGGGTCAGCGGTACTCAGCTTTGCCCAATCCGCCACGCCGCTGATTACCGTGCAGGAAAATACGACACGGATGCAGGTTCCCGCTGAAGCGCTGGGACTGGAGGCGATCGCCGTCTCCTCCTACCTGGAAGCGATTGGGGTGCTGGCAGCCCACCGGGCGGGGATCAGCCCCACCGCTCTCACCACGAAATTAGCTGGCTTGAAACCTCACAAAGAGCGCAGATCACAAAATCTGTAATGGTTTTGGTAGGGGAATGGCTGTGCCATCCCCTCACCAAAACCATTACAGATGATTGAGTGCATAATCCAAGGGTTAAACAGGGTTAAGACTTGCTCCGAATATTGGCAGGGAGTGGTAGCCTGAAGGCGATCGCTAAAACCGTTCACCAGAAACATTGTGTCTGGGGACAGTCGCTAACGGTCCTGTTTTTTGTTCAATATGAACGGAAGGACAGGATAGGTGTCGCTGTCTCTCAAACCCTAAAACGTCTTCTGGACTGTCGCTGTTCCATTTGGATCTGCTCTTTTATCGTGTCTGATCATTCTTCCCCTGAACCGCTTGGCTCCTTCGATCGCATCCAACTCCTCGCCGCCATGGGGATAACGGCAGTGGTGCTTCTGGTTGTCTCTCGCCTGTGGTTGTTTTTGGATAAGGTGCAACCCCTGCCCACCCAGTTGACGCCAGAGGCGATCGCCCTGGGTTTGGCTCTCGGTGGAGGCATTACCCTTGCCAGCGAGACGATCTATCAAGCCTCGAAAACCTATCGAGACAGTGCCGATGCCTATCTGCAACTTGTCCTCCGACCGCTACGCTGGCTGGACTTGCTATGGCTGGGCATATTGCCGGGGATGAGTGAGGAACTGCTGTTTCGGGGTGTGATGCTGCCTGCGATTGGGCTGAACTGGTTTGGGATTGTGATTTCAAGTTTGTGCTTCGGGGTGCTGCACTTTTTTGGGGGGCGCTACTGGAGCTATGTCGTTTGGGCAACCATCATTGGAGCCGTCTTGGCAGTCAGCGCGGTCGCTTCACACAATCTGCTGATTCCCGTAATTGCCCATGTGACGACCAATATTCTCTCTAGTGCCCTATGGAAGTGGCGCAACAACAAATAGGGCAATCTCCAGAAAAATTGGCGAGCATGTTGCAGAAAAGAATCTCCTAAATCCCCATTTGGGGACAGCAAGCCACCCCTGCTGTCCCCAAATGTTTTTTTGATGGAGCACTCCAAGAACCGCATTAACCTGCCTATGGGAAATTACAGGAAAGCTATTGAGTGGATTGGTTTTGGATGGGGGAATTTCCGTTTGCTGTGAAGATCACTTGCTGCACGGTGCCGCGATCGCCCATCAGCACCGCAGGCTGGTTGTTATATTCCACCAATACGCCGCCAGCATTACCCGCACGGATTTGCACCTCTTCATTGGCAGTCCAGGTGCGTTGTGTCCCTTCGTTCAGCATTCCTTCAAACTCGGTTTCGCCATCCACCACAACGCGCATCCAGGACTGCTCCTGCATTGTTACCTCAACCTGGACGGGCATGGCTGGAGGCTCGGGAGTGGCAGGAGCGGGGCTGGGTTCCGCCACCGTCGGGCTGGGAAGTTCGGGGGATGGGAGTGCTGTTGGGGTTGGAGCTGTAGCCGTTGTCCGAATGGGACCACGGGTAAGCAGGTAAGACAGCCCAGCGATCGCCGCCATGATCAGCGCTACATAGAGCGCATAAAGATGGTAGGGGCGCAACTGACGAGCTGGAACTTCGCTCCAGCTTTTGGGCTGCACACTGGTTTCTTTTTTGACGGGAAAAGCCTGGGCGATCGCCTCAGCATCTAGCCCCAACTCTCGCGCATAGCGCTTGAGGAAGCCACGCACATAGACGGGCTCTGGCAAGTGCTCCAGCTTTCCTTCTTCGATCGCTCGCAAGAGTCGAGGCTGGATCATCGTTTTAGTTGCAACATGCTCAATAGCAAGCAGCTGATCCTCCCGCACTTGGCGCAAATATGCCCCAATTTGTACGAGTTGTTCGATCTGCTGCTGCTCAATTGGAGAAGTTGGCTCGCTCATTACCCTGGTCACTCTGAATCTCCTCGACAATCTCCGGAGTCTGACGCGGTCTAGTGAGACGATGCGGCAAACGCAAGGATGTAGAAATGTAATGTTAGCGTACAAGAACTAACATTATCGTAAGATAGCCATCCCTGGAAGCCGCCTCAGACATTTCTATAGAAACGTTCCGAAAGAATATTTCTTTGGATAGATGACTAAACTTTGACTTTAAGAGCTTGACTTTAAGCGTGCTCCAAGAGAATAAAGAACCCCATTGGGGAAAGCGGGTGCGGTTTAGCCTCACCCGCTTTCCCCAATGGGGTTCTTTATTCTCTTGGGTAGCTCTCAGGATCACATATAAAAGAGTTGTTGGGTAATAAGCCCAGAAATCCTTGAAAGCCTTTCCTGGCAAGCATTTCAGCGATTTTGCCGTGGAATCCCCGAAAGCCAGGCTACATAAGGGTTTCAGCGATTTCGATCACTATTTCCCAACAGGTCTAAAATAAAACCCGAAATTTTTGATAAGAAGCGCGGCATTGCCATGCTTCTCATCTAAAATTCCGGGTTTCATTTTCAAGCCGAAGTTATTGATTTCAAGTAATCAACTTCGGTTGGTTGGAGCGATCGCACCTTCCCCTCGGATAAATCGCCCAACTGAATCGAACCAATCGCGATGCGGTGCAGAGAAATAACCGGATGCCCCAATTGCTCTGCCACCCGACGAATTTGCCGATTCCGCCCTTCCCGCAGCACAATTTGCAGTTGGGTGCGGTCTCCTCGATGGGTTTCTACCTTGACTTCTGCTGGGCGCGTTTTTCTACCCTCCAGCAGCACGCCTTCCTGCCATTGTGCTAGCGTGTGGCGGCTCGGCTGACCCTCCACCCAGACGCGATAGGTTTTGGGCACATCGTGGGAGGGATGGGTCAGGGCAAAGGTCAGTTCCCCATCGTTGGTGAGCAAGAGTGCCCCTGTCGAGTCGGCATCCAGCCGCCCCACTGGATGCAGCCCGGTGCGTTGGTTGGGGGGAATCAAGTCCAGCACAGTGCGGCGGCGATGGGTGTCGCGGCAGGTGGAAACGACCCCTGCAGGTTTATGGAGCAGGAGGTAGTGGAGTTTGGGGCGAGAGTCGTGCTGAAGGGGCTTACCGTCAACCTCGATGCGATCGCACGCCGGGTCTGCCCGTTGCCCCATTTCAGCAGGAATGCCATTCACCCGCACCCGTCCTGCTGCAATCAGGTCTTCTGCTCCCCGCCGCGAAGCAACACCCCACTGCGACAGGATTTTCTGTAACCGCTCTGCCATGTTTTAGCCGTAATTCTTTTCAGTCATCTTTTTCGATCGATTCTTTTCGATCAATTCTTTCCAGTCAATTCTTTCCGGTCAATTCTTTTCGGTCGATATACTTCGGTCGATACATAAAGAGGAAATGTAACCGTTTAGGTGATTTCTGCAAAATAAAATCCCGCCAACAGGAGCGCTCCGTCATGCCCATGAAAATGGGCATCCATTACAAGCTTATCGGTCATAGGCATTCAGCCTTCCTGGATTCCCACATACGCGAGAATGACGGGGGGATATTCTTTCTCAGAAATCTCCTTAGAAAAATGCTCTGAAAGCTCACTCCAGTTTTTTTTGAAAGCAGATGCAGCAGAGCCGCATCTGCTTTCCAAAAAATGTTTTTTATAGCCTTAATCATCCTGGTTAGGGACAAGAGGGGGTGTGGGGGCGGTGCCCCCACGCAGAGGTTCCACCCCTGCACCCCGTCCTAATCCCCATAAATATAGCTATTAGGACTTACGCACTTCGTGCGAAAACCCACGCAGTTGAGTGATTTTTGGGGCGCTTAGCGCCCCAAAAATCAGCCAATTGCGTAAGTCCTGGCTATAGGTGGTCGTTCTTAGAAACATGGCGAAGGGACTGCCCAATCAAACGGTCTACCACGGGTCAAAGGGAGACAGGCATATCGGGATTGTAGCGCCGTGGTAACCGCACCGTTAAACAAGCTCCCCCCGTTTCAGGATAATTGCGCGCTTCTACTTCGCCCCGATGGGCTTCAACGATTTGTTGCACGATCGCCAAGCCCAGTCCTGTGCTGCTGCGGCGTTGCAAATCCCCCATAGCCAAGTCATTGTCTGGAAAATCTTCAGATTTAACGGTAGGTGTTGAGCTTGCAGAAGAAACCTGTGCCCGTGAAGGATCGGTTTTGTAGAACCGCTCAAATACAAAGGGCAAATCGCTTTCAGGAAAGCCAGGTCCGGCATCAATCACTTCCATCACCACCCACTCTGCATCGGCATGAATTGCCGGATCGGAATCGCGGGTTTTGCTCCGGAGATTGACCTGCACCACCCCCCAGGGCGGGCTGTGTTTGATGCTGTTATCGAGGAGGTTGATGAGCACGCGATAGATGCGGTTTTGGTCAACCTGGATGGGGAGGCGATCGCTCCCCTGATAGTCGAATTGGAGCTGTTTCTTCTGTGCTAGAGGTTCCAGGCTCATCCATGCTGCCTGGATGAGTTCGGGGAGGTTCACGGTCTCGCAGGTCAGCACCTGAGGCAGTGCTCGCTCCAGGTGCGACAGTTCTAGCAAATCTTGCACCAGAGTACTGAGCCGTGTGGTTTCGTTAATCAGTCGCTTAATCCAGCCCCGCAAAGCGGGATCTACGCGATATTCCAGTGTTTCTGCTACCAGTCGAATGGAGGTCAGAGGCGTTTTTAACTCGTGGGCAACATCGGAAGACCAGCGATCGCGCTGTTGTTTTAGCAATTCCGCTTCTTCCCGGCTTTCGAGGAACACACCAACCTGATGATGGGGCAAGGGAAAACCATAGCCTCGCAGAGGATAACCCGTTTGCTGCGAGATTTTGTTGGGATCGGGACTGACAGGGTAAAAGACCCACTCTTTCTGGCACGGCTTTTCGGCGTTGCGGGTCTGTTCGACCAGTTGATCCAGCTCGTAGGAGCGAACCAGTTCTAGCAAAAGCCGAATAGAGTCTGTGCCATCGCTGGGTGGAATGTGAAGCAGCGATCGCGCCTGGACATTGCACCATACCAGGCGATTTTCGTCATCAACCTGCAAAAAGCCAATGGGAGCCTGTTCAAAAAGGGTACGATAGCCGTCTAACTGTATTTGCAGGTCATGTTGGATCCGCTGCTGCTGGGTGATGGTCAGGGCGAGTTGGGCGGCACTGGTGTGCTTCGTCTGGTCATTGGGGTTTGCACGAAACTCCCGAACAAGCCGACGAAACCGATGGTGGAGGCGCGATCGCTGCCACACCACCAGCCCCAAACCAATGGATAAACCAATCAAAAAAGCAAAAAGGGTCACATCACCACACGCTGGATAGCTTTTGGAATAGCCTCAAACCGGGGGTCAACCAAAGCGATAGCCAAATCCACGAACCGTTGTCAAATATTCGGGACGGCTGGGATCTAGCTCTAACTTTTCGCGTAACCAGCGGATGTGAACATCCACCGTTTTGCTGTCACCCATGAAGTCGGGACCCCATACCCGCTCGATCAGTTGCTCCCGTGACCACACCCGACGCTGGTGGGTCATAAACAATTCTAAGATGCGAAACTCTTTGGGAGAAAGGCTGATTTCTTCACCCCGTACCGTGACGCGGCACTCTTGGGGGAACAGGGTAATGTCGCGATAACGGAGAGAACGGTCCTCAGGAGAGGTGGGTTCTACGTAGCGGTGGCGGCGGAGCAGTGCCCGACAGCGGGCGACCAGTTCCCGCATACCAAAGGGTTTGGTGAGGTAGTCATCGGCACCCACTTCCAGCCCCACAACCCGATCGGTCTCGCTGCCCTTGGCACTGAGCATCAGAATGGGAACCCGGTTGCCCTGGTTGCGAATCAGACGGCAGAGATCTAGCCCATTTACATAGGGCAACATCAAGTCCAGCACCACCAGGTCAATTCCTGGATCGGCTGCACCACTCCCCTCTTCTGGACTACAAACAATTTCCATTGCCGATCGCCCGTCACTGGCAACCAGCACATCGTAGCCTTCTTCTCGAAGAGCCAGAGCGATCGTTTCGCGGATGACATCTTCATCTTCAACGATAAGAACGCGCCCAAGGGTTAACGCGTTTTGGGATGAATTCGTCGCTTCGAGGGTCAGCATGGTGCTCAAAATGGATGACCTAATTCTGGTGAGATTCTGGTGAGAGAAAATTGACCAAACCAAGCGCCTGGAGGGGACGCCGAAGGAACTCCAGTCAGCACCCTACGATACAAAAATGTGTTTAAGAGGACAGACTGGCTTTAAGCACATCTTATCAAACCCTCTTCCTTTCATTGAAAAGCTTCCAGGTTATTTTATGCGATCGCCCAAACCCCCAAAATTCAGCCATTTCGAACATCTTGAGATAGCCCGAAATCAGCGACGCCAATCTGGAACATCCACAGGTCGTATCAACGCCAAGGGGTTAGCAAAAAAAAATCCCAGAGAGAGGGGGCACGGGCGAAGCCCGTGCCCCCTCTCTCTGGGATTTTTTTTTAAGCGAGTCCCCAAATTGTTTGGTCTGCGAACCCAGGGAAAAATTAGGGGAAGGTATTGTTGCTTGCATCGCCATCGGAGCCCACAGGCTGGGTAGTTTGGATGGGCATTGGCGCGACGGGTGCAGATTCAAACGGCGCAACACCAGCGGAGGGGGGTGTCTGGAGTTGGCTGAAGTATTCGTCGGTGCGCCGAGAAATCTGGCGGATTAATTCCTGAGCCCCCGGATCTTCGATTGGGCGTTGTACCAGGACGGTGATGACATAGCGCCTGCCATTGGGCAAATCCACAATCCCCGTGTCTCCAACCATCGTGTCGATGGTGCCTGTTTTATGGGCGATGATGGCTTCTGGCGACTCTACCCCCGCTGGCAGCAACGTGTTGGTCACGGTTCCCTGCATGATTTCCATGAGGCGATCGCGCGATCGCAGCGACAGCAAATCCCCCTGCACCACCCCCATCAGCAGCATCGACAGGTCACGGGCACTGGTGGCATTTGTCCCTTCCAGATCTGCCAGAGGGTTGCGCAAAACGGTCTGGCTCATATCCCAGGAGCGCACCCGCTGATTAAACACCTCTGCTCCCCCAATCTGGCGCAGAATCATGTTTGTAGCGGTATTGTCGCTGATGGTGATCATCTTTGTTGCCGTTTCCAGGCTCGAAAAGGAAGTGCCGATTCCGAGGTACTGAAATTCTCCCGACCCTTCCGCTAGATCCGCGTCCTGAATCGCCAGGGTGGCATCCAGTTGCGCCCGACCCGCATCAACATCCTGCAAAAATGCTACCAGAATGGGCACTTTGATGGTGCTTGCCGCAGGGAGAGCGGTCGAGCCGTTGATATCGACATAATCACCAGAATCCAAATCCACAATAAAGACGCCCACATTCATGGTTGGCGCAGTGCTAACCAAACCCTGGAGTTCGGCTGCCAGAGAGGGAATTGGTTGCCCCAGGCGGGTGGCGAGGGGGGCAGTTGCCCCGGTGGGTGGTGCGCCATCGGCACGGAAGAGGGGATCGACGGGGGCTGGGTCGGCAACGGCAGCATCGGCTGCCAGGGTTTCGGATTCCGATGCCAGCGGCGATCGCACGGGCGTCCAGATAGAAAGGATGGTTCCGGCGATCGCCCCAACTCCGACGCCAAAAATCAGCAAACGGGCGATGTAGACCAGCGGTGGTGGCGGGGGCTGGGCACGGCGACGGCGACGACGGGATTTGTTGGTAGGAGATGCACTGCGCTCCTGCGCCGGACGCACCTGAAGCGGGATCACTTGAGACGAAGACTTGGTTGGCAGCGGACGTAAGGCGGAGCCATTACTGCCATTGCGGGGACGCACCGGAGCCAGAGACGCACCCTGCTTATCCATTGGTTGTCGCCCTGACCGCCCAGATGTGGCAGGCTCATCCAGCAAACGCCGCAGGTTGAACTGCGAATCGGGGCGGGGCGATCGCAGCGGGCGTCGCCGACTCAGCCCCGTCGGTTGTTCTGTTGGGCGAGACATGCTGGGTCGTCTGTCGCCAGAACCACCAGAGGGCGAAGCCGCAGAAGGTGACGACGGGCGACGGGGGCGACGACGAGAGGATTTTGGATGGCGTCTAGATTCCATGTTAGAGGGCACCTTTGGGGCGACTGAACCAATGAAATAGGGAGGGAAAAGCTCCTCTGGCTAAGGTCGTTTGCTGGTTATCTTAAGAGGATTTTGAGATAAAACGACAGCAAATTTTCATGAGAATTAGGTTAGTGGGTAACTATAAAAATCAATGAACACCTTTCGCGAATTCACCACTTTGTCAATTCTGCGAATTGCCCGGTTGACTTGTTCAGCACTTTCATCCTGTATTGCACAACCTGTATTGCACAACCTGTTTCCAGGGGTAGTTCCACGTTTCGGCAGATGTGCCAGACCCTATGTTCCGACTAATCTAGCTTCATTCACTCTGGCTTAACCCAGCGGATTGGGATGCCGCCACCTGGATGCCACCGCAATGCTCTTAGGTTACTGAGTTTTGCGGAATTGGTTCATATTTTTGTGCCACCTTTTTGCCGTCTTTTTTCGCTGCTCCCGAAGCCTGCGGTTGAGCGATCGCCCCTCTCCCAGCCTATCCCCAGAGACATACTCCTAGTCCCAGAGACACACCTTTGCTGGTTTGACTTGACTCCCCCTCTCCGGGTGCTAGTATTGAAAAATACAAATTTATGTAACTTTTTATTGCAGACTCTTGTTTTAGTTCACTCTTTGTAAGGAGTAACAGTCAGAGTGCTCAGGTCGCTCTAGAGCCAGTTTGTCCCAGCTGCAATAGGTTCAGCCCAGTGGCGTTTTTAAGCATTGCCTTTTGTGCCTACCCTCCCTGTGGACTGACCCGATGGATTAAGCGATCGCCAACGTTATTTCAGGAGCTTCGCGCATGATTTCTACCTCCCAATCGGTCAACCCTTCTCTCGCCGAGATTGTGGATGAATACTTTCGGCAATCGGAAGGAGCCTGGGAATCCAAACGGCGCTACTACACCCTCAAGAGTGGTGAAGTGCAAGAGGTCGTCAGTCACCTTACGGTGCGTGCTTTGGCACAGGGTTGCCCAGAATTGCAAAAGCTGGCACGCAGGCATGAACTGGCAGACGAAAATACGATGACCTGTGGCGCTTACACAACCTGGGAAAGCAACTACATTGGTCCCAGTCCCAAAACAATGAAGGGTTCGACGGTGTTTGGGGTGATGGGCGAGCTTCTGTATCGCGATCGCGGCTTTTCCACTAGCAAGCCCGTTACTGCCCAGTTCCACATGCGTGGTCCCACCACCATGTGTCTCTACACCGAGTATGGCGGCAGCTCCTTTGAGGAAGAAATCAAACTCATTGGCACCCAGTACCGCACCCGCCAAACCATCATTACCCGCGCCGGAGAAGAGCAGATGATTGGGCAGTATCTCGAAACCCGCAAGGGGTAAATGGTAGAGGCTACTCAGTCAGTTGGTTTGGATAGGATGATGGAAATTAACCGTCCAGATGTTTTAGCGGAAGTAACAACCGCATTCAACCGCTACGAGCTTGCCCTGGTGAGCAATGATGTTGCGACCCTCGACGAATTGTTTTGGGATAGCCCCCATACCGTTCGTTATGGCGCAACGGAAAATCTCTATGGCTATGAGGCGATCGCCAAATTTCGGGCTGGGCGATCGCCCAAAGACCTGAACCGAACGCTACAAAACACCATCATCACCACCTACGGGCAGGACTTCGCCACTGCCAACACCGAGTTTGTTCGTGCCAACAAACGAGGTCGGCAAACCCAAACCTGGATACGAACTCCTGATGGCTGGCGGGTCGTTAGCGCCCATGTTTCTCTCCTCCCAGAAGATGCTGCCAGTCGCTAGCAGTCACCATCCCAAAACTGTTGGGATACTGGCTCGGTGCGCCGCTTTCCCAACACTATCTGTCCTGCTCTGACTGACACAGCGCTATAAATCAAAGTAGAACAAAAAGTAATTTTCTCGACCTCGCGGATCGCGCATTCCATGAGGGAAAAAGTTTTGCCCTACAACGGGCAGATAGGTTACGCCATATTGCTTTTGCAGCCAGCCAGCCAGGGTTGATTGCATGGTTTGCGGCGTGTGCATCAGGGAACCCGCATACTGAATATTGGTTATTTCTATGGGCGTTGCAGTTCCCTGTAGTTTTTCCATCATTGCCGCAAATGCTGCGTTTTTATTTCGAAGCCCTGCATCTGCCATATAAATGATGGGTTTAAGTTGTGCGGCTTCCATTTTGTCGGCAGTAATGGTCATGATATACAGTCCTTTCACCCTTTTATTTGAGGGCGAACTGCTATTAGTAACCTTCTTCTGGTTGAACTTATCAAACATCGTTGATTCATCTCGCAGGTTTAGCAATGGGTGGACAGGTAGCCCTGGGGCAAGACTATTTCTGGTCACTTCGAGAACGCGCTTCTGGTAATAAAGCGGATCGCAAATTAACCTTCAAGGTGAAACATTCCGTTTTCATAAAATTTTCTCTAAAAGTTCTTTATTAAATATTTTTTGTAATGTTAATTGCTCGGAGTCCTCTGAAACGTGGATAGCTACGTTTCATTGACAGCTCAGCCGTTTTGCAGAGGGTATTGGCAGAATAGATGGGCACGCAAAATAGATGGGCACGCAAAATGTGCGTGGATTCTTAGAAGGATTCTTAGAAACGGTTGGAGCAGTTATGGCGACTTCGGGTGTGGCAAACGCAGGCAAGTGGCAGTTCTGGATTGACCGGGGCGGCACGTTTACAGATATCGTGGCGCAGAGTCCGGCGGGGGAACTGGTGGTTCACAAGCTGCTGTCGGAAAACCCCGATCGCTATGCTGACGCACCCTTGCAGGGAATTCGCGACATCCTGGGGCTGGCGAGCGATGCACCCATTCCGGCGGAGCAGATTGCCTGCGTGAAGATGGGGACGACGGTGGCAACGAATGCGCTGCTAGAACGGAAAGGCGATCGCACGCTCCTCCTGATCACCAAAGGCTTCCGCGATGCCCTGCGCATTGGCTACCAGAACCGCCCCGACATCTTTGCCCGCGAAATCGTACTGCCCGAAATGCTGTACGAGCGGGTAATTGAGGTGGACGAACGTATCACCGCCCAGGGAGAAATGCTGATCTCCGTGCGCCCGATTGTGAGTGGGTTGCTGGAGGAGTTGCAGGATGCCTACAACGCCGGGATTCGCTCCTGTGCGATCGTACTGATGCATGGCTACCGCTATCCCAACCACGAAACGCAGGTGGCAGAACTGGCACGGCAGGTCGGCTTCACCCAGGTTTCCGTGTCCCACGAAGTCAGCCCCCTGATGAAACTCGTTAGCCGGGGCGACACCACGGTGGTAGATGCCTACCTTTCCCCCATCCTGCGCCGCTACGTCGATCGCATCGCTGCCACCCTCCAAAGCACAGAACCAGACCCACAAGCCAGCGCAGACCCTTCCAACGAAACCCCTTTACCCTTTACCCTTCAACCTTCAACCTCCCCCCCATCCTCCCCCCGTCTCATGTTCATGCAGTCCAACGGGGGCTTGACCGATGCGCGGCTGTTTCAGGGGAAAGACAGCATTTTGTCCGGTCCTGCGGGGGGCATTGTGGGGGCGGTGCAAACCAGTCTGCGGGCGGGGTTTGACAAGATTATTGGGTTTGATATGGGCGGCACGTCTACCGATGTGTCGCACTTCAACGGCGAGTATGAGCGCACCTTTGAGACGGAGGTGGCGGGGGTGCGGCTGCGATCGCCCATGATGTCCATTCACACCGTCGCAGCGGGGGGCGGTTCGGTGCTCCAGTTTGATGGGTCGCGCTATCGGGTCGGTCCCGAATCGGCAGGGGCGCATCCGGGTCCTGCCTGCTACCGCAACGGGGGACCGCTGGCGGTGACGGATTGCAATGTGATGCTGGGCAAAGTTCAGCCGGAGTTTTTCCCAAAAGTCTTCGGGGCAAATGGCGATATGCCGCTGGATGCGGAGACGGTGCGGCAACAGTTTGCCGCGCTGGCGGAGGAGATCCGGATGAAGACGGGGGATGCCAGATCGCCCGAACAGGTGGCAGAAGGCTTTTTGGCGATCGCCATCGAAAAAATGGCGAATGCGATCAAGAAAATCTCCATCCAGCGGGGCTATGACGTGAGCGAGTACACTCTCTGCTGCTTTGGCGGGGCGGGGGGACAGCATGCCTGCCAGATCGCCGATGCCCTGGGAATGACCCAGATTTTCCTGCATCCCTATGCCGGGGTGCTGTCGGCTTACGGCATGGGCCTGGCAGATGTGCGATCGCTCCATGAACGGGCGATCGAAGCAACCCTCAGCGAGGCGCTGCTGACGGAGCTGCAAACCACCCTGGCGGTTCTAGCCATGCAGGGACGGCAGGATCTCGCCCAGCAGGGCATCGAAGCCTTTCCCCACTCGCCGCTCGATTCCGATGAGCGGGTGCAGGTCGTCTCCAAAGTGCTGCTGCGCTATGTCGGCACCGACTCTGCCCTGCCCGTCGCCTGGGGCGAATTGGCGGAACTGCGCGACCAGTTCGAGGCGCAATATCAGCAACGCTACGGCTTCACCATGCCCAACAAAGGGCTGGTCGTGGAGGCGGTTTCGGTAGAAGTCATCGGGCATATGTCTACCCCCGCCGAACCCTCACGCTCAACTCCCCGTAACCAGCCGCTTCAACCCCTCACCACCGTCCCCCTCTACAGCGGCGGCACCTGGCACGACACCCCGGTTTATCACCGCACCGACCTCCACCCCGGCGATACCCTTTCCGGTCCTGCCCTGATCATCGAACCTACCAGCACCACCGTTATCGAACCCGGTTGGCACGCCACTCTCACCCCTCCCGCCAATCTCCTCCTCACCAAATCTCAGGAACACTCCACTCTTCAACAAGCTCAGGGCGCTGCCCATAGCACCCCTGATCCGGTGTTGCTGGAGATTTTCAATAATTTGTTTCGGGCGATCGCCGAAGAAATGGGGGTCACCCTGCAAAACACCAGCACCTCCGTCAATATCAAAGAACGGCTCGACTTCTCCTGCGCCCTCTTCGATCGCCAGGGGCAACTGGTCGCCAACGCGCCCCACATCCCCGTCCACCTCGGCTCCATGAGCGAGAGCGTCCGCAGTCTCATCGACTCCGGCAATCCCCTCACCCCCGGCAGCGTCTACGTTTCCAACAACCCCTACAACGGCGGCACCCACCTCCCCGACATCACCGTCATCACCCCCGTCTTCTTAAAGGCAGAAGGCAGAAGGCAGAAGGCAGAAGACGAATCCCCCTTTTTCTATGTCGCTTCCCGTGGACACCACGCCGACATCGGCGGCATCACCCCCGGCTCCATGCCCCCCGGCAGCCAGAGCATTTTGGAAGAAGGGATTTTGCTGGACAATGTGCCCCTGGTGCAAGAGGGGCAGTTCCGCGAAGCCGCCATCCTGAACCTCCTCACCAGCGGCGAGTATCCCGCCCGCAACCCGGCGCAGAATATTGCCGACCTCCAGGCACAGGTCGCCGCCAACGAGCGGGGCGTACAGGAGTTGCAGAAAATGGTGCGCCACTACGGGCTGGCGCAGGTGCAAGCCTACATGCAGCATGTGCAGGATAACGCTGAAGAATCCGTGCGGCGGGTGATCACGGTGCTCTCCGATGGGCAGTTTACCTACCCGATGGACGATGGCACGGAGATTCGCGTGGCGATCGCCATCGATCGCCCCAACCGCTCCGCCACCCTCGACTTCACCGGCACCTCGCCCCAGCAGCCCACCAACGCCAACGCCCCCCTCGCCATCTGCAAAGCGGTGGTGCTCTACGTCTTCCGCAGCCTGGTGGATGACGACATCCCCCTCAACGCCGGATGCCTGAAGCCGCTGGAGATCATCGTGCCAGAGGGCTGCCTGCTGAACCCGCAGTATCCGGCGGCAGTGGTGGCAGGGAATGTGGAAACCTCGCAGGCGATCGCCAACACCCTCTATGGCGCACTGGGCATCCTCGCCGCCAGCCAGGGCACCATGAACAACCTCACCTTCGGCAATGCCCAGCACCAATACTACGAAACCATCTGCGGCGGCTCTGGCGCAGGTGCCACCTTCGACGGCACCGATGCCGTGCAAACCCATATGACCAACTCCCGCCTCACCGACCCCGAAGTGCTGGAATGGCGCTATCCCGTCCTCCTCGATCGCTTCGAGATTCGCCCCCACAGCGGCGGCAACGGCAAACACCGGGGCGGCAACGGCGTCATCCGCCGCATCGAATTCCGCCAACCCATGACCGCCGCCATCCTCTCCAGCCACCGCAAAGTCGCCCCCTTCGGGCTACAGGGCGGGGAACCCGGGGCGATCGGGCAAAACCGCCTGGAACGCGAAGACGGACAGGTCGAAATCCTCAAAGGACGCGCCCAAGTCTCCGTCAACCCCGGCGACCAACTCATCATCGAAACCCCCGGCGGCGGCGGCTATGGCACAGTAAAGTAAAGCCCTTTGAATTTTGGATTTTAGATTTTGGATTTTGGAATGGTCACAGCCAAAGACAATTCCCCACAATTAACGCCCGAAGAGTACTTTGCTTGGGAAGAAAAGCAACTCGAAAAGCATGAGTACATAGACGGTCAGGTCTATGCAATGGGCGGCGGCAGCAAAAACCACAGTCTTATTGCTGTTAGATTCATTGCCATGTTTTCCACCCATCTAGAAGGGAGTGGTTGCGAAACAGGTAATTCCGATCTCAGAGTCAACATCCCTGGAACCGATAACTACACCTATCCCGATGTCAGTGTCACCTGCGATGAACGGGATAGAGAAACAACGCAATACATCACCTATCCCTGCCTCATTGTAGAAGTCCTCTCCGACGCTACAGAAGCCTACGACCGAGGAGGAAAGTTCAGACTGTATCGCAACAACCCTGCTTTAATTGACTACTTGCTCGTCAGTTCCACCCGCATTGAAATGGATTTGTATCATAAAAATGAAGCCGATGAATGGCTCATCATCAACTACCAGGAAGGCGATACCATCAAACTCAAAAGCACTAATTTAAGTTTTGCGATCGAGCAAGTCTATCGGAACTTGAATATCAATCTAGACTCTCATTAAGTTCCACGTTACAATCACCTATACGATAAACTTATTTGGCTTAAACCCAACTCATAGGAAGCGAAACCCCAAAAACTTACCACTAAATTTCACTAATTTTAAGAGATTTACTTAAGTTTTACTAATGCTAATGCAATGAAAAAAGCACTAATCTACGGAAAGCCTGAAAATTTCGTTCCTTGGTATGAGGGCTTCTGTATCGATGCCGAAGGAAATATCGATTTACAATTGAAAGGTGTTGATTTTATTGAAGTTGAAGATAAGAAGGAAATTCGGTGGATTGATCTATATACAAAAGATAGCGACAAACTTCTTACTGAGGATGACTATTACCATATAATGAGCGAAAGCCGGGGAGATGTTTTGGCTCCTTACTATCACTGTATTGAACGAATTTTTGATAGATTAAGACTTTATTGTAATGCACAGGTTGAGAAGAGTTTCTTTGATCTATATTGTGGCTTAAGCTTATGCGACTATCACATGGGAGCTTTTTTACCTGCCTTGATTCCTCATGTTTATGTCAATTGGTTTTCCTCAAAAGAAGAAAGAGCAAATAAGAGCATTCCTTACATAGTAGACTTTGTCCTCAAAAGCTCTAAACTTGGAACAGATAATTTAGTAATTGTTGAGATAGATGGTTTTTCTCATTATTCTAAATATGATCACTCTCTAAAAGTACATATTGCGTCTGAAGAAGTTTATGCTTGTCATTTAAAAAAAGATCGTTGGCTAAGAAAGCAAGGGTTTAATGTTATTAGAATAGGCAATGATGAAATCAACAGTATCCTGTCATTAGAGGAAGAAGAGAAACGATTGAAAAAGTTTTATTATTTTTTTAGAGAAGTGTTTGGGAATATGGTTTTTACTGAAGAAGATATAGCTTGGTAATTTTTCTCGAAAACTTCAAATAGAGTGCTGCTTTTGAAGCTTTGTGATTGCCTAATCTCCTCTCAAGCTAGGTGCCATAGCTTGAGAGGAGAAGCGTCTAGAGGCGATCGCTCTCACTTACTACACAAAACCATTTAAGAAATACAAAAGCTATAACCCAAGCTAAATAGCGCAGAATTCAAGAACTCGTTAAAAATTCAAGCATTCTTTTTTCTTTTGAGTTTGCAAGTTCAAAGAGTTCAAAGTTCAAAGATTCATATCTAGAGACTAGAAGAGGAAAAGAATGAAATGGAAAGTATTAAGTTAAAGTCTCGAATTGGTGAAGATGGCATTCTTAAAATACAAGTTCCTGACAGTTTCAAAAATCAGGAGCTTGAGATTGTAGTCATTTTCCAACCTCTGACTTCCTCTACAGACCAAGCCGACTCTACTTCTGAAAACACTCCTGAATCGAGGGGATGGAATCCTGGCTTTTTTGAAAATGTTGTGGGTAGTTGGGAAGGTGAACCGCTTAAACGTCCGCCACAACTTCCTTATGAGGTTCGAGAAAACCTGACCTTTGGAGAATAGGGAAAAGACAAACCATGTATTTGCTAGATACAAACGTTTGTATTCGTTTGCTCAACGATCGCAACAATTCTCCCTTCGTCCAACAATTTGCAAGGCGATCGCCCACAGACTTTAAGTTGTGTTCTGTAGTGAAATCAGAGCTATATTACGGTACTTTTAAGAGTTCGAGGCGATCGCAAAATCTGGAAAAATTAGGACAGTTCTTTCAGCAGTTTGAAAGCCTGAAATTTGACGACACATCTGCTCAAATCGTAGGACAAATTCGGGCTAACCTTGATGCGATGGGCACACCCATCGGCTCTAATGATTTACTCATTGCGGCGATCGCCCTCTCAAATAATCTCACTCTACTCACTCACAACACCCGTGAATTTAATCGAATTGATAACTTGCAAATTGAGGATTGGGAAACATGATCTCTCCCAATGGTGAAGGGGGCTATATCGCCAAGTGCTAGACTTTGTGGGAGAAGGGTTTGGGGGCGATCCGCAGGTTAATATGACTATAATTATGGACTTTTCGGCAACTTGAATATGGCTACCTATCAAGAAATTCGTCGCCAAGTTGAAGATTTAACGCCAGAGGAGCAGCTTCGATTATTAGAAGAACTGGCTGGAATTGTGAGGCATCGGATAGCGAAAACGCCGAAGCGTAGCATTATGGACCTCGAAGGCTTAGGAAAAGCTCTTTGGCAAGGGATTGATGCTAAAGAGTATGTCAATCAGGAACGTGCTTCATGGAGCAGCTGATTGAATTACGAAGGTAAAACGAATCTCTCTCCAAACCCAGGTGCTAGACTTTGTGGGAGAAGGGTTTGGGGGCGATCGCTCTATTAAAATCTTGGAACTGCATGTTGAGAAGGGGACTGAGATGAAAAACTGCCAGTACTTCTTTGAAATTTATGGTTCACACATGATCTAGTAAATGTGAAGATGACCAAGCGAGAGAAACTGCGTGAGCGCCTAAAGAATAATCCTAACAATGCAACATTTTCTGATATTCGAAAGCTTTTAGAACAAGAAGGTTTTACACTCGATCGTATTACTGGAAGCCATCACATTTTTACAAAAGACGAAATTACATTTGTCGTTCCAGTCCATAACAATAGAGTTAAGACCATTTACGTGAAACGTGTAATCGAATTGATTGAACAATCGGACAATTCAGCAAATGGAGATGAGCAAGCATGAACTATCCTATTGTGATTTATCCCAGTGATGAGGGAGGTTATGTTGCAGAAGTTCCCGCACTCAAGGGATGTCTAGCCCAAGGGGAAACTCTATCAGAAACATTAGAGGAATTGGCAACTGTCACAGCACTTTGGATTGAAACTGCAAAGAAGCAGGGACAACTCTTACCAGATGTTGAAGGGGAAATTCAGAAAGTTAAAGCTTTAAGCTACAGCTAATTCAAGCCTTGCAGCTTGCTTGTCAAGGAATTAAGCGATCGCTCAATCCCCACAAAATTCAGGTGCTAGACTTTGTGGGAGAAGGGTTTGGGGCGAGTTTCCCATAACTCGAACCGCGCCGATCGCCGGGGCAGTGCCGCATCAATCGCCTCGGTCGGCTTCAACGGGTGCAACCCATGAAACAGGATTGGCAGTTCATCCAACCACTCAAACGTTACCTCGTGCCAATCGTGCATGGCGAAAAGAGCAGGTGCTGCCTGCGCTCTTCGCCATGCTAAAGAATAAAAGTTGCGTTTTTCAGGGCAACTGGTCTGTGCTGCTGGCGCGACACGCTAAACGATTCGCAGAAGACTGAGATCCCTTCACGTCAGGGATCACGTACGAAATAAAACCCGAAATTTTTGATGAGAAGCACGGCATTGTATTTGTTTAGCGTTTATTGTTAGCAGCCGATGTTTTTACCCCCCTCAATCCCCCCTTGGCAAGGGGGGAAGCCTGGTTCTCCCCCTTACCAAGGGGGAGTTAGAGGGGGTGTCCCGAGGGTCGCTAAACAAATACTCGGCAATGCCGCGCTTCTCATCAAAAATTTCGGGTTTTATTTTCAATCCTAAGCTTGCAGACCGAGAAGTAGCACCATCGCCCTGAAGGTTTGAGGGAACCAGGGTGCGTTTTCGAGAAAACTGCTCGTGGAAAATAATTAAAAAAATATTTTATGGGCGTATATTTCTTTAGACTGGTCTTAGGGGAAACTGTTTAGTCTAATACATTTTTAGGGAGATTCTGTCTAATGCCATTCACCATTGATTCAGCCCGAGGGATCTTTCCAAATACCCTATCTGCCGATGTCGTTCCCGCTACTATCGCTCGCTTTAACCAACTTAATGCTGAAGACCAACTTGCATTAATCTGGTTTGCTTATCTCGAAATGGGAAAAACACTCACCATTGCCGCCCCAGGTGCAGCAAACATGCAGTTTGCCGAAGCAACCCTAAACCAAATTCGGGAAATGTCGTTTCAAGAACAGTCCCAGGTCATGTGTGACCTGGCAAACCGTGAAGATACACCCATTTGCCGAACCTATGCCAACTGGTCTGTGAACATTAAGCTGGGGTTCTGGTATCGCCTGGGCGAGTGGATGGAGCAGGGGCTTGTGGCTCCTATTCCAGAGGGGTATAAGCTATCTGCCAATGCCTCAGCAGTTCTGCAAGCTATCCAAAACCTCGATTCTGGTCAGCAAATTACGGTGCTGCGCAATGCCGTTACAGATATGGGATTTGCATCTAACAATGCAACCCGCGTAGCCGAACCCGTTGTTCTACCAAAGGATATGAACCAGCGGACAGAGGTAGCGATCGCCGGGGTAACCCATCCGACGGTTCTGAGCTATATGAATAATCTGAATGCGAATGATTTTGACGCACTGATTGAGCTATTTTTGCCCGATGGCGCACTGCAACCGCCGTTTCAGCGTCCCATCGTCGGCAAAGATGCGATTTTCAGATTTTTTAGGGAAGAATGCCAGAACCTTAAGCTTTTGCCAGAGCAAGGAGTGTCTGAACCTGCTGATGAGGGCTACACCCAAATTAAGGTAACAGGCAAAGTCCAAACTCCCTGGTTTGGAGCCAATGTAGGCATGAATATTGCGTGGCGATTTCTGTTAGATCCCCAGGGCAAGATTTACTTCGTGGCGATCGATTTACTTGCGTCTCCTAAGGAATTGATCAACTTGTCCCGCTAAATTGCGAAAAATCATTGGGACGACGCCCAGCGTCAGCTTCTTAAAAAAGATGGGAGAGTAGCAAGCCCGTGTCATGCTGCTCTCCCATTCATAGTCTGGAGTCTTCGAAGGTCATGATTGTTGAGAAAGCGGCGCATTGCACCGCTTTCTCAACAATTGTCATCCTGGTTCTAGGCACCTGGCGTCATACCCCTTGCTTTCCACTTGCTTTTCATTGCAGGCTCAGCTTTTGAGTCCAAATCTTAAAACCACGCTTTACAAAAAGCTACAAACCGCTAAAATCTTAGAATGTATAAGACAAAACAATTCATTAGTATAGATTTTCTGATTGGATAATGCAGCATATTAAGGACAATTGGACTGTAACTGAACAAGAGATTGCTCAGGAAATGTTTAACCGAGCTCATAAGCGAGAGAGTGAATCTCTGATCAAGGATGTTCGAGAAAAAGCAAGTGCGATCGCCAATTTAGATGAATTATGGCAATTACATGACCATTTAAGTGCAAAACGGCACGAATTAGAGGGCAAATATGAGTACGACTATACGTCTCTGCTCTTTGTTTTTGCGGAATTAATCAGAGATGGGTGGCTCCACCTTGACGAGTTGCAGCAGCTCGATCGAGGGAAGCTTGCAAAGATAACCGCTCTCACAAAGTTTTGAAATTATGAGAATGGAGTCCTTCAGCCACTAGCATGGTTGGCGTTGCTTAATCCAGGTACGATTTTTTTGTTTGGAGCCGCACGGAGCGCGGCTCCAAACAAAAAAATCGTACCCTCAATCAGCAATGCCGCCTGTTTGATGGATGCAGGTATCGGAGGGAGGGGTGAACTTAAAGCACTATTTACCCAAATATCATCATCCTGCTCTGACTTGCATAGCGCGACAACTGAGGCGTTTCTGGGAAAGAACATACCCCCGTCATTCCCGCGTATGCGGGAATCCAGGAAGGCTGAATGCCTATGACCGATAAGCTTGTAATGGATGCCCATTTTCATGGGCATGACGGAGCGTTCCTGTTGGCGGGATTTTATTTTGCAGAAATCACCTGAGGATCACGTACAAAATAAAACCCGGAATTTTTGATGAGAAGCGCGGCATTGCCGCGCTTCTCATCAAAAATTCCGGGTTTTATTTTATTTTCAATCCTGAGTGAAGGTGAGTCAATAAGAGTGCTCCAAGAAAGAATATCCCGATTTTTTGAAAGAGGGCGCGGCTAAGCCGCGCCCTCTTTCAAAAAATCGGGATATTCTTTCTCAGAAATGTCCTTAGCTCTAAAACCCCTGGAAGTTAAGCTTTCAGGGGTTTTTAACGATGATGCAATTCTTCGGTCTATTCGCCTTCAACCTGTTCCCGATATTCTTCAGCGGTCAGGGCGTCTTCCATATCTTCGTCAATCTGGTCGAGCCGTACTTTTACAAGCCAGCCTTCGCCATAGGGATCATCCGCGATTTGTTCGGGAGCATCGATTAATGCGTCGTTGCGATCGACCACTGTGCCCGTTACGGGTGCTTTCAGATCTTCGACTGCCTTGACGGATTCTACGGTGCCAAAGGTTTCGCCCTTTTCCAGCGCTGTGCCGATATCCGGCAGTTCCAGAAACACGATGTCCCCCAACTGATCCACCGCAAACGCCGTGATGCCGATGGTGGCAATTTCCCCATCCAGGCGGGCGTATTCGTGGGTGTCCATGTATTTCAAATCTTCGGGATATTCAAAGGACATGGCTCGGTTCTTCTCCAACAGGGCGTAGATATTACAGTAGTGGCGATCGCCTGAAACGATTGTGCGCCATTTCGTTGCGAGTGTAACCTGCAATTTTCGAAATTCGGCAAAATCTCTTCACCCTTCCAGCCGGGTCAACAGAATCCGGGGGAATCTAGATTGGCATCGGCAAGAAAATAAGGTTTTACAAGTGGTGCGGCGATCGCCCCGCCTATTATCCCCAATCTGCACTCGAATGAGGCAGCGTATGACCGGAAAAAGTAACTTTTTTGCCGTCCATCTTCGGGTAGTCGTAATGATGTTCAGGTGTGTGGGTGCTGCCCATTCACCTGAGGGATCTGCGGATTAACAAAATTCCAATTTTTGAGAGAGAAGGCTGGCTCTACCAGCCTTCTCTCTCAAAAATTGGAATTTTATTTTCTTGCAAGTCCCTAAACATCATTACGACTACCCATCTTCGATCTTTGACGTGCGGCACAATGGGACAGGCGGGGCAGGGAGGGGAGTGTGCATGACGGTCATCATGGCGGGGGAGCGGAGCGGGGTGGGCAAAACCACCATCACTCTGGCGATGCTGGCATATTTGCGCCGCCAGGGAAAGCGGGTGCAATCCTTCAAGGTGGGACCAGACTATATTGACCCCATGTTTCATCGCTATGTTACAGGGCGTCCCTGCTACAACCTGGACCCGGTGCTGACTTCAGAGGCGTATGTGCGCCATTCCCACGCCGCCCACAGCCAGGATGCCGAGATGGTGCTGGTAGAAGGGGTAATGGGCTTATTCGATGGCGCAACGGGGGCGGCAGATGTCGCCAGCACCGCCCATATCGCACGCCTGCTGGATGCCCCAGTGGTGCTGGTGCTAGATTGTGCGCGACTTTCCCGCTCGGTGGCAGCGATCGCCCACGGCTACCGCACCTTTGATCCCCAACTGAAGCTGGCAGGAGTGATCCTGAATCGCGTCGGCAGCGATCGCCACCTCACTCTCCTCCAGGATGCCCTCGCCACCATCGATCTCCCCATTCTCGGCGTCCTGCATCGCCACACCGACCTCACCCTCCCCGATCGCCACCTCGGCTTGGTTCCCACCGACGAACTCACCCACCTGGAAGAATTGTGCGATCGCCTCGCCACCCTCGCCGCCCAAGCCTTCCACTGGCAAACTCTCCTCCCCCTCCTAACACCAGGTCCTCGAAAACCAAAACCAGATATTTTTTTAAAACGCCCGCTGCGCGGGCGTTTTAAAAAAATATCTGAAGCGAGATTTCAGAAAGTTGGTATAACCCACCAACCTACCAACGCACCCACCCTCGCCGTCGCCCGCGATCGCGCCTTCAGCTTCTACTACCCCGACAACCTGGCGTTACTCGAATCCCTGGGCGCGACCCTCCATTTCTGGAGTCCGTTAGAAGAAGCACTGCCCGAAGGTGTGTCAGGACTGTACTTTGGTGGAGGATTCCCCGAAATGTTTGCGGCGGAGTTGGCAGAGAACCGCGCCGCGCTTCAGTCGGTGCGGCAGGCGATCGCCACGGGGATGCCCGTCTATGCGGAGTGTGGCGGATTGATGTATCTCAGCCAGGGAATTGTGGATTTTTCGGGAAAATCCTGGGAAATGGCGGGAATTTTGCCGACCTGGGCAAATATGGGCGATCGCCTCACCCTGGGCTATCGCAGGGCGATCGCACAGCACAACACCCCCCTGGTGACAGCCGAACAGGAGCTTTGGGGGCATGAGTTTCACCGCTCCAGCCTTACAGCGCCTCCTCCATCTCCGCTATACGCTCTGCATCGTTTCGAGGGAACTCCCGTCGGCAGTGAGGGCTGGCATCGTTCACACCTCCATGCGTCCTACCTGCACCTGCATTGGGGGGCTTGCCCAGAGATTCCCCAGCGCTTTTTGAGTCAAGCTTTGCAGTTTGCTAAGCGCTGAGGGATCTGCGGCTTAATAAAATCCCCATTTTTGAGAGAGAAGGCTGGCTCTGCCAGCCTTCTCTCTCAAAAATGGGGATTCTATTTTCTTGCAAGTGCCTTATGGTTGCACGGTAACAACCGTGCCGAGGCTGACCTTTTCATATAGGGCTTCGATGTCGGCGTTGTGCATACGGATGCAGCCGTGGGATACCGCTTGCCCCAGCAATTCTGTTTGGTACGTTCCGTGGAAGCCAATCACACCATCTTCCATCGGCAAAAAAGCGATCCAGCGAGAGCCAAGGGGATTGCCAGGACCGGGGGGAATATCGGCGCGGGTGATGGGGTGCTGCCAGTGGGGATCGACTTGCTTATCAATGATCTGGAAGCGCCCGGTGGGGGTTTCCCAGCCCGCCATGCCGATCGCCACGGGGTAAGCTCCCACCTGTTCTGTGCCGCGATAGACATAGGTTTGGCGATCGCTCAAATCCACCACCACCTGCACCACCTGCTCGGGCAGGGGCGACAGTAACTCCTGCATAGCCGCGACAGCAGGGACGAAAGTGGAAGATGAAGCGTAGGGATTATTGAAGGGAAGAGAATTGCCCGTACTGGCAAAGCGGGGAGCGATCGCCTGATCCGTCTGGGAATTGGGCGAAGGCACGGAGCGGGCGGAGAAGGGGGATGGAGCAACGGGCGGTGCGACAGGCGATGTCATGCCGCCGCCACCGACCGCAGCAGGTTCGGCAGCCGTATCCGTGCGTGCAACTTGCTGCAGAGCGCTCTGGGAGGGTGAGGTGTCGATCGCTTCAGCGGTGGAAGTGCGATCGCCCAAGCGAAAGCCTCCGGCAGAATTCTGGACATGCTGCACACCCATCAGCACCCCTGCCGTTAAAAAGCTCATAACCATAAAGCTACGGGCTATTGGTCCGCCGCCGTCAAACATCGCTCCTTTGTCCTAGTTCATTGCTACTAGCTCACTTACTAGCTTACCCGACACACCCTAAGCTGTCGCGTTTTCCATCGCGCCATGTGTCCAAAAAGACGAGAAGCGCAGCAATGCCGCGCTTCTTATCAAAAATTCTGGTTTTTATTTTGTACGTGATCCTGAGGAATTGAGCACGCAATGGGAAAACCGAGGTTAGATGCCGTGGCTTTTGCCAATCACCCAATGGCGGCGGAAGAAGCGAGACAGGCTACTTTCCTTTAATTGCAGGCAAATGGGGCGACCGTGGGGGCAAGTGCGAGGATTTTGCGTTGCCTGCCACTGCTCCAAAAGGGTTTGCATTTCGGGAAGGCTGAGGGGTTTGCCGTTACGGATGGCGGTGCGGCAGGCGGTTGCCACCAGGGCACTGTCAAAATCTCCGCCCAGGCTGAGTTCTACCAGAGCATCGGCAGAGTCTTCTCGCTGGTCAAGTGCCTGGGGTAGGGTGCGCACTGCCCACAGGTCTTCGCCAAAGGGAGCCAGTTCCAGGTTAAGCCGCTGCAACTGCTCCACCTGAGCCGGACGCAGTTGGCTGAGAATCAGCGGCGGGTCGATGGGAACCAGCTCCCACCGCTGGCACAGCCGTTCATACAAAACCCGCTCATGGGCGATGTGCTGCTCAATCAGCCAGATTCCCGTGGGATGCTCCGCCACAATATACATTTGATGGAGTTGGGCGATCGCCCGCAACTCTGAAGGCGGCGCGGCGATCGCCCCCTCCTCACTCGCCAGGCTTTCCACCGGAGCAATCTGTCGGGATGGATAGTTCCCCTCTGCTTCCGCACTGCGAATCAGTTGCCCCATGCGCCCCGCATAGAAATTGCTTTGGAGGCGACTGGCACTTTGCTGCAAGGCGGTTTGAATGGCATCGTGGAGGTGCGATCGCACCTCCTCCAGATGCTTCAAATACAGCTCTGCTTTGGCGGGATGGCGATTCCAATCCACTTGATCCGGCGGTAGGCGCAGATGGGCGAAACAGACCGGATGCCGCTCCCGTGGCAGGGTTCGGCGGAAGGCATTAAGGATGCTCTGCTCCAATTCCGGCAACCGCACGACCCGCCCATTCACCGCCACCTTTACCCAGTCGGGGCGATAGCGGTGGCAGCGATCGGGCAAGCCCAATGTGAGCTGTAGCCCGCTACCGGAGGTGAGGGGATGTTGGCTGTCGTGCAAATCCGTTGGCAACAGGTCGCGCACAAGTTGAGGCAAAATCTGCTGCGCCGTCTCGCTGCCCCAGATGGAAAACCAGGGGCGATCGCCCTGCTGCACCTGCCAGGTCACCTGGGGATGGCACAGCGCCAGGTGATAGATCATCAGTTGGATGGCGCGGAGTTGCTGGGCAGGACTGGGCAAACTCTGACGACGAGCCTGCCAGTCAGCGAACAGGTTAGAAACACGAACAATGGTGCCAGGGGCGATCGCCGCCACCTCTGTCTCCACCGGATTGCCCTGACGGTCATAAACCACCCACCAACCATCGGGCGATTCTGCCGAGCGACTGCCAATCTCCAGATCCGCCAGTTGGGCGATGCTGTGCAGCGCTTCCCCCCGAAACCCGAGGCTATGGATGTTCCATAGTTCATCAGCCTGGGTCAGCTTGCTGGTGCTATGGGGCAATGCCGCCTGCTGCAAATCCTCCAGGGGCAACCCCACACCGTTGTCTGCCACCTGCAACCGCCACTGGTCTGCCCAGAGAATCAGAGTGATGCGATCGGCTCCTGCATCCAGGGAATTTTCTGCTAACTCGCGCACCACTGCCGCCAGGGAGTCGATCACTTCCCCGGCTGCCATACGTTGCACCAGCGCAGCGGGTAGGGGTTGGATGGGGACGGGCATTTGGGGGTAGATGGGTGGGTGGGTAGATGGGTGGATGAGCGGATGGATGGGGCGATCGCCGTAGGGGCGGGTTTCGCAGGGTTATTCGCCGATCTAAAGGGTTTCGATCCAAACCCGCCCGGACATTCAAAATTGCGTAGGGGCGGGTTTCGCAGGGTGATTCGCCGATCTAAAGGGTTTCGATCCAAACCCGCCCGGACATTCAAAATTACGTAGGGGCGGGTTTTGCAGGGTGATTTGCCGATCTAAAGGGTTTCGATCCAAACCCGCCCGGACATTCGAAATTGCGTAGGGGCGGGTTTCGCAGGGTGATTCGCCGTTCTAAAGGGTTTCGATCCAAACCCGCCCGGACATTCGAAATTGCGTAGGGGCGGGTTTCGCAGGGTGATTCGCCGAGCCAAAAGGTTTTTGTCCAAACCCGCCCGTACATTTCCCATACATTTTAGAAATTACACATTGGGAATAACAAAAGGTTTTTGTCCAAACCCGCCCGGACGTTTCCCATACATTTTAGAAATTACACATTGGGAATAACGCACAATTTGGGAAATTGTTTTATCAGCGATCGCCAAAATACATTTACACCAAAATGCGTTTAGAAATGTGGATAGGGATCAAGATAACCCCAGGAGGAACCGCATGAGCGACGCAACTGAATGGTACATCGTGAAACAGCCGGAGGGGCATTGCACGATTGTAACCAAAGCTGATCTGCCGCCCTCAACGGCAGGCGAAGAACCGCAAACCTGGGGTCCCTTTGCTTCCCAGGGAGAGGCGATCGCCCGCCGGGTGGGACTCATCCGCGCCGGAAAGTGCCAGCCTGTGTAAGTCCACCCAACACACCCACCCTAAGCAACTATCCAAAGCATACCCAAAGCATACCCAAAGCATAGTCGCACGTGAGAACCCCAAATCTCGTTTTTCTATACGAGAGCACTAGCGCGAAGTTCAGGCTCCGCACCAGGCTTTCATTTTTCGACAGGCATTTAGGATCACGTACGAAATAAAACCCGGGATTTTTGATGAGAAGCGCGGCAATGCCGCGCTTCTCATCAAAAATCCCGGGTTTTATTCTATTTTCAATCCTTAGGGACTTGCAAGAAAATAAAATCCCAATTTTTGAGAGAGAAGGCTGGCGCTGCCAGCCTTCTCTCTCAAAAATTGGGATTTTATTAATCCGCAGATCCCTTAGGGAACCGTGATAGCCGTAGGTTGAGGGTCATCCTGGACAAGCAGCTCAACCAGAGCATCTAGCGCACCGACATATTGAGGATCCTGTTCAGTTCCAATCTGATCCTGATTGATGCTGAGGTTTTCCCGCTGTTCTTCAGTCAGTTCAATCTCAATATCAGGAGAAATCCCTTCCTGGTTAATGTCTCGACCGTCGGGTGTTAGATACTTGGCGACGGTGATAGCAATCCCTGAACCATCACCCAGCCCTCGCACCGACTGCACCAATCCCTTACCAAATGTCTGCGTCCCGACCAGGACAGCCCGCTCATTGTCTTGCAGTGCCCCAGAGAGAATTTCGCTGGCACTTGCCGATCCACCATCCACCAACACAACCAGCGGTAAATCGGTCAGCGCCGTGCCATTGGCACTCTGGGCATCGGCTACGCCCTGGCGGTTGACGGTAGAAACGATCATGCCTTCATCCAGCCACATGCGGGCGATCGAGATGCTGGCATCGAGCAACCCACCGGGGTTGGAGCGCAGATCCAGGATGAAGCCCTCAACTCCCTGTTCTTCCAGGGTTTCGATCGCCTCTTCCATCTCATTATCGGCATTGGCGCTGAACTGGTTCAGGCGGATAAAGCCAATGGGACCCTGGGGCGACTGCTCCAGGGAGTAGCGCACGGGATGAATTTCAATCCGTGTCCGCTCCAGTTCAAAATCAATCTCCTCGCTGCCCCGAAGGATGGTGAGCGTTACCGAGGAACCGACTGGACCCCGAATCAGAGAAACTGCATCATTGGTATCCATCCCTTCCGTGCTTTCGCCATCGATGCGGACAATCACATCCTGCGACAGAATACCTGCCTCCGAAGCAGGTGTCCCTTCGATGGGCGAAACAACAACAATATTTTTCGATTCTTCGTCCTGAGTAATCTGAATGCCGACCCCGGTCAGTTCACCGGAGGTATCGATCTGCATGTCGCGGAACTCGCGGGGATCCATGAAGCGGGTGTAGGGATCGTTCAGTTGCTCCAGCATCTCGCGAATGGCGTCATAGGCTTCATCTGGAGTGCTGTAAGAGCGTGCCAGATAGTCTTCACGGATGGCAATCCAATCGGTCTGGTTAAAGGTGGCGTCTACATAGGTGCGGTCTACCAGTTGCCAAACTTCATCAATCAGTTCTTTCGGACTTTCCTGAAAAAAGGCTTGCCCACGGGACAAATGAAGCCCTGCGTTGGTAATCGTAACAGCAGTAACGGCGACTGCGGTTGCGCCCAAAACAAGACCGCGCTTCGTAATTGCCATAAAAATACCTGAAACTCAGACGACGGGGGGTGAACCACTGCATTTGCAGTATGCCCAATCTAGCACAGTCCCTCAAAAGCGGTAGACGGAAAAGACCACCTTCAAAACCGATCTTCATAGAGTGCCGCAGCAGATCAAAAACTCATTTTTGGAGAGCAGATGCGGTGTCACCGCACCTGCTCCCGAAAGACCAGCCCATAGGCTACTTCGGCTCGACCCAGCGCCCATCCGCCTTGATCAGATTAATCAGTTCTTCCACGCCATCGGCTTCGGGAACCCGCTTGATTTCATCGCGACCCCGGTAGAGGGCGATGTATCCCGGTTGCTTGCCCACGTAGCCGTAGTCAGCATCTGCCATTTCTCCGGGACCGTTTACGATGCAGCCCATGACAGCAATGTTCAGCCCGGTCAAATGATCGGTGGCAGAGCGCACTTTGTGCAGCACTTCCTCCAGGTTGAACAGGGTGCGTCCGCAGGAAGGGCAGGCAACATATTCCACCATCGTGCGCCGCAAGCCCAGCGCTTGCAGGATGCTGTAGCAAACGGGGATTTCTTTCTCAGGGGCTTCGGTGAGGGAAACCCGGATGGTGTCGCCGATGCCTTCTGCCAGCAACGTACCGATACCAGCGGTGGATTTGATGCGACCATATTCGCCATCGCCCGCTTCAGTCACACCCAGGTGCAGGGGGTATTCCATCCCCAGTTCATCCATGCGCTTGACCATCAGGCGATTGGCAGCAATCATGACGGGCACACGGGACGCTTTGAGAGAAATTTCGATGTTGTAGAAGTCGAGGGATTCGCAGATGCGGATGAACTCCAGCGCCGATTCCACCATCCCTTCGGGGGTGTCGCCATAGGTGAACAGCATCCGTTCTGCCAGCGAACCGTGGTTCACCCCAATGCGGATCGACTTGTTTTGGTCGCGCAGGGAGATGACCAGGGGCTTGAGGGTGTCGCGGATCTTTTCGCCAATTTCGTTGAACTCGGCGGTGGTGTATTCGGTGCGATCGCTCTTTGGCTTCTCAAACACATACAACCCTGGGTTGATCCGCACGTTGTCTACATATTTGGCGGCTTCAAGGGCAATCTTCATGCCGTTGTGGTGAACGTCAGCCACCAGGGGCACGTTCTGGTAAGTCTTGATGAGGCGATCGCGAATCTCTTCCATCGCTTTGGCGTGAGCCATGCTGGGCACCGTCACCCGCACAATTTCGCAACCAATCTCATGCAAACGGCGGATTCCAGCGACCGCACCCTCAACATCCAGGGTGTCTTCGTTGATCATCGACTGCACTGCCACGGGATGCCCGCCCCCAATGAACACATCCCCCACAGGAACCGCACGGGTTTTGCGGCGAACAATGGTCGGATCGGTGCCAACCGAAGCGGGTGCTGCGTTGGGAGGGGTGGAAAGTGTTTGCATACCCTGTCGCTCTCTCCTATTTTCTCGATTCTAAAGGGGGAAACCCAGGTTAATACGCTGGATGAGGTCTGGACGCTGGATAAAGTCTGGACAAACCTAGACAAATCTAGGCAAAAACGGAATAGGAAGCCTGAAAAATCCTAAAAAGTTGCAGACAAGAAAAACGTAAATGATCCCTATGAAGCAAATTTAACAACTTTTGCCACTTACGTTACAGAGTGCCATAGAACGGGGCAGCCTGACACAGCGAAACCCAATTCTTCCAGGAACTAAGGATCACGTACAAAATAAAACCCGGAATTTTTGATGAGAAGTGCGGCAGTGCCGCGCTTCTCATCAAAAATTCCGGGTTTTGTTTTATTTTCAATCCTAAGCCAGAACATGAAGAACCCACTTTGGGAAAGGTGCGGCTTCGTCGTACCTTTCCCAAAGTGGGTTCTTCATGTTCTGGGAGCAGCTAACAGTTGATTGCTTCTTCCTCGCCGTCGCCAAGAGCTAGGGTGATTTCTGCAAAAGACTATTCCGCTGACAGGGGCGCTCCGTCATGCCCATGAAAATGGGCATCCATTGCAAGCTTATCGGTCATAGCCATGCAGCCTTTCTGGATTCCCGCATACGCGGGAATGACGGGGGGATGTTCTTTCCCAGAAAACGCCTGGGGAAGCAGGCTTGACAACACCATCCAATCAAAACGCAGATGCTCCTTTGTCTGGTCGCATCTGCGTTTATCGGCGTTTATCGGTGTTTAGCTGTGGGATGGTTTTGCGATCGCCCCTACTCAATATTGATAGGTTCGCCCCTACTCAATATTGATAGGTTCGTTCCTACTCAATATTGATGGAAGTAGGACCGCTGCCACTGCCACTGGGTATATCCATCACCGAGGCTTTGCGGAAGTCGGCGTAGAGTTTATCCCGCCAGGTGAAGAAGGGTTCAAACGTGCCGATATCGGCGATGCCCTTCACACCCTTGTTCTTGAGCGCATCGGGGAGGTCGAGGTAGCCACCACCGGGGAATTTGACATACATGGTGAGCGCTGCCACCGCAAAGTCTGCCAGGGTCGGCTGATCGCCCACCAGATAGGGTTGCTGATCCAGAATGAAGCACAGGGAAGCCAAGTCGCGCTTCATCGCATCCTGAGCCTTTTTGAGGACATCCGGCGTTAGCCCTGCTCCTATCTCCAGCACACCAAACAATTCATTGGGCACCACTCCCAGAGCTGTCTTCACCAGGTCTGGCATGTCTGATGGCAGGAAAGATTGGCGGAAGTCGGCGCTTTTTCCCATTTCACCTAGCATACATTTGCGGGCATTTAAGCCAATGGACTCATCTGCCCATTGTTCGATCAGCAGGCACAGCCCCCGCTGCTTCGGTTCGGTGGGAATGATGGGGCGATCGGGATATTGGCGTTCCAGGTATTCGGCGATCGCCGTCGAATCGGCAATTACTTCTGAACCGTCCTTCAGCACAGGCACCTGGCGCTGCCCCGACATCCGAAATACATCCAGTTGCCCAATCCCAGGAGTAACTTCTACTTTGCGATAGGGTAGCCCCTTGTAGTCCAAAATAAAGCGAATCTTTTCGCAATACTCAGATAGCTCGAATTGATACAGTTCCAACATGAATTTGGTGTCTCCGCATATCAGTAGAACGTCAGCCAAACACCAAATGCTATGGGCAGCATTGGGGAATGACAGGAAACAAGGAATGTTCGCCCTTCACTCATCCGTTTGTTTCCGAGGCTTCCTTAGAAAAGCCTTACGTTCAGTCTAATAGACGGCCTGCCTTTGCAGACGCTAACCAGTACACAATGCCGTTTTTTCTTACTTTTGGTCGTTTTCGGCAAATTTTGCGCCTTTATCGACGGTGAATCTGCCAAGCCAAAATCCCTGAGGTGGGCATGACTCAAACGAATAGAAGGGTTTGTTTCCGCCAGGCGGCGAGGGGTTACTGCGCCTTAATTCAACTCTTCCAGGAAGGTTTGAACCCGTCCATCGGGAGCCAGCACCAGGCGAATGGTCGCTCGCTGGTAGGGGGTGAGGGGGCTGACGAAGGTTTCGCCCAACAACGGCATGGAGGTGCGATCGATATACAACCCAGCTACTTGACCCATCGGGATGATCTGCTGTAACTCGCCATTGGCACCAATCACGAGCCGATATTCCAGGGTGTCATCCAGGGAGTCGGGCGGTTCCCACTCGGACTGGAAGTAGGAGCGCACTTCGGCAAGCTGGGGCAGGTTGGGCGCTTCGCCACTGCGGTTGATGGCGCTGGAGCCTTGTTGTGGATTTGCCTGGGCAATGGACGGTGCAGCTTCGACCGCACCATTTAGGGTGTTTGGCGTCCGTGCCGAGGGGGAGGGGAAGCCCGATGGCTCGCTCAACGTGGCATTGCCGCCTGCCTCAAAGGATTCGGGGTTGAGGGCGATCGCCGCAGGAGGTGCAGGCTGGGTGGCAACGGGTGGCTGCGATGGCTGGGCTTGTTGGGGCTGGGGTCTAGCCGGAACAACGGGCACATTGCCGCCCGGACGCATCTCGGCGGGGGTGCGCTGCACCGGACCAGAGGGGAAACCTTGATAGGGCTGACCGGGCAGCATACCGGGCTGTGCGGTGCCTCCCGGCGGCACGGGCGGCACGGGCACCCCATCCACAGTTTCGGGCACGGGGAGCAGGTCTTCCTCCCCCGGAGCCGGAATGGGTTCGAGGCTGCTGATTTCGTCTTCCAGGGAAAACGCTTCCGCATCAGCCGCTTCCGTGCCCGACTCTTGTGCTACCTGGGTGGAGGTGGGGGAAGCGATATCCATTACAAAGCGGGCAATTCCCCCCGTTGCGCCCAGAGCAACCAGTGCCGCCGCCGCGATGCTTGCCCAGCGCAACGGGGTCGAGCGGGTAGCCGATTGCTGATCTGGCAGGGAGAGGGCTTCGGCGGCATACTCATCCAGGGCATTGGCGAGGTCATAAAGCTGAGTGGTGCTGAGCTTGACCTGGTTGCCTGAAGTGAGAGTTGCCAATGTGCCCAGGTGCAAAACATGGCTGAGCAAGCCCTGCGATTCTACAAAAATTCCGGTTTCGGAGGCGGCTTCTCGCAGAGTGGTGTGGGGGCGAGGGGCGATCGCCAGTGCGGTAGACCCGGCGGTAATGGGTGCGGTGGCATTGAGATGGGCGATCGCTCCAGGCTTCCCATTGGTCTTGCCAATGGTCTTGCCATTAGCTTCCTCGGCTCCGTTGGCTGGTGTCCCGTCCGTCGTCCCCAGCAACGCCGCGAAGGATTGCAAGTCCTGGGAAAGTAGGCTGGGTGCAGGGTTGAGCAACGATTGCACCGCATCGCGCACCGCATCCGTCAGGGCTTCGAGTTGGGTGCGATCGCCAATCACCTGCACCGTTTCGGTTTCAGGCTGCTGGGGGTCGTCGAAGCTGAGGCGAAACCGCACATCCCGCACCACCGTCCGATTGGTCCAGCGGGATAGGGGCGAATCCTTCGCTTTTACCTCCAGGGTGCAGGTGGGTGGGGTATATCGGCGTAATACGGCAGTAGTCATAAAACTTGGATGGGGATGAAACCGCGATACAGTAGTAGCTCCGAAGTACGCGCCAGATAGCGCACAGGGATGGAAAGCCCGATGGGTGGTTCGATTAATGTTCCGATTGATTCTACTTTGCCCGCTCCAGCAATGCCAGCCAGAGCCGCTGAGCACCATTGGGCGCACTGTAAAACAGCAGATCAATCAGTAACTTCAGCGCCAGATAGGATCGCTGATCCGGCGTTCCATCGTCCTCCTCCATGCGCTCCTCATACATGTTATTGAAATTATCCAGGTAATCTCCCAGGAGTGCCGCTTCGTGGGGCTGGCGATTTTGCCCGGTCAACTGTTCTAGCAGGGCTACGGCACGCCGAATGAGTTCCTGGTGCTGGTTTGCCAGATGGCAGATGATCAGCACGAGCGATCGCGCCTCTTCTACATCCATCCGCTTGCGCCCCTGCCCTTTGCGGAGCGGGCTGGACTGCCGCAACCGCCACAGAGACACGCGATCGCCCACCTGGTCAGACAGACCCAGGGTTTCTGCCGCCTGCAACATCGCCTCTGACCCCATGCCCGTCAGCGATTCCAGTGCCAGCAGCACCAGATCCAGTTGCGCCTTGATATTGTCCAGTTGTTGCACATCCGGCTCAAAGTCCAGCGTCAGGTGGCGCGGTGCAGCCGGAGGGGTAGAAAGTTTTGCAGTCGGAGCCATACCCATAACCATAAATCTGAATCATCGCCCTGGGGCGAGTGTTGCTTAACTTGAAACGACGAAGCTCACGGGGAAATTGATTCTTGCATTGGGACAACGGGGAAAATGTTTACACTTTCAATGCTTACGCTTTGATATTTACGCTTTGATATTTACGCTTTGATATTTACGCTTTGCGATCGCCACTGGCTCTCACCTTAAAACATTGGCGACAAACCTGATCCATTCATCAACAAATCCAATGGATTGCAGGATGGAAGCTTAAATGAAAAAAGTCTATCGAAAGACAGAAATTCAACAGCCAGACGACCTATCAAACCCGGTCCTTTGCAGATTGATTGCAAATTGATTGCAGAATCATTGCAGACTGTCTGCCCGCTCAATCTACCCCTTGCAAGAATCATCAGCCATACCCTAGCAATTGATTCCGTGCCCTGCGACGAGAGACAGGACAGTTTCTCGACAGAACATTTTTACACACGAGATGGCAAGTTAGCGCCTCCGTGAGGGCGCTAACTTGCCATCTCGTTTTTATTTCGTCAACAGGCTCGCCATTTTTCTAAAACCCTTGATTTTGCGTGCGCTCCGCGCACGCAAAATCAAGGGTTTTAGAAAAATGGCAAAGGATCGAAAACAAAATAAAACCCGAAATTTTTGATGAGAAGCGCGGCAATGCCGCGCTTCTCATCAAAAATTTCGGGTTTTATTTTGTTTTCGATCCAAAGGTATTATTTTGTATGTGCTCCTTAGCGCATTGCGGACTTCATCCCGGTAGGATGACGCGCCAGAAGAGGAGGGCGATCGCCCCACCTGCCAGGTGTTGGGGAATCAGCCAGCGCAAGGGCTGGCGGGCGATTTTCTGGGTCAGCACGATGGAGAGCACCAGTCCAGCAATCAGGGTGGTGCCCTGGAGGAAGGCGATGACGGCAGGGTGAGCCGTCCAGACGAAAGCTTCGCCGCCACTCATGCCGAAGGTGGCAAGGCTGACAGGAACGACGCGCCCCATCTCCGTGAGTCCCAGGTGCAGGTAATGTGCCAGATTCCCTGCCAGAACCAGCGGCAGGTAGCCATACGCCAGGTGAATGAACGGCTTGGGGCGAGGGTTCTGGTTGAGGAGGCGCATGATCTGGTGGGCGAGGAGGGCGATCGCCCCTGGAATCAGCAGGGCTACACCCGATATACCGAGATGCCCCCACACATTTCCCAACACCTCAGCAGGTTGTGCCACCTGCAACGCACGCAAGCCTTCGGGGAGGTGGTGCAGAAACACGGCTCCGAACAGGAGAAACAGCAGGCAAACTTCGTGAGCGGTAGGTTTGTGAGTCGTCCACAGCTCAATGCCAGGGGGGCGCAGGTTGAACTCCACCGAGCGGTGGGGACAGGCTTTGAGACAGGTCATACACAGCACACAGTCCCGATTTTCCTGCAACTGGGCGGGATGGGAGTAGATGGGGCAGCCGTTGGTTTCTTGCCCTTCGCCCTTTTCGGGACCACCCCGATAGCACTGGTAGGTAGTGCAACTGGCGGAGCAGATGCCCTGCTGTGCCCGCAACTCCGTGATCGATAGCTTGGCGAACATGCCATTCATGCCGCCGATGGGACAGAGATACCGACACCAGAAGCGCCGCTCAAAGAGGACAGAGAAGATCACGGCTCCCGCTGTAATCAGGAGTAAGAGACAGGCGGAGAGATAGGCGGTGTTCTCCAAATTCCATAGTTCTTCCCAGAGCAGGATCAGGGTGAACATGCCGAAGAGGAACCACCCGCCCCAGCGTTCGGCTTCCGGGCGCGACCAGGAGCGCAGGGCACCAGGGAAGAAGCGGGTACGAATTGCCTGTGCCACTTCGCCATAAATCATGAAGGGACAGACAGAGCACCAGATGCGCCCCAGGAAGGGGAAGATCAGCAGCACCAGGAGCCACCACCATGCCCAGAACAGGTTGAGGGCAATGTTGCGATCGCGACTCTGCGGACCCAACCATAGAATTAAAATCACCACTGCGAACAGGGGTAACACAATGCCGTAGTTGAGGCGATCGGGCCACCAGGGACTCCGCAGCCATTGCCGAAAACCAGGATTGGCATTCAGCAAATTAAAGCGAAAGCGGCGGGTTTTACTGCTTTCCTGCCAGAATACTTCCTCCGTCAGCACCGGGGCGCGGTTGGACTGGATGATGGCACGTTCCACCAGGCTTTCCAGTTCCGAGATGTTGCCGGGAAAGTCGTAACTCTGGAGACGGCGCAGGGCTTCGGGGGCGATTTTGGGGCGATTCAATCCCTTGGCGCGACAGTAGAGGCTGATGAGGTAGTTGATCTGGGCGGCAAGGTCAGTACGCCGCACCCGCAGGGGAGGGACTTTGATGCGGTGGGTAATCTGCGAGAGTCGATCCAGTTCCGGGAGGGCGCGCTCGGCAGTGAAGATGAGGCGGGCATTACTTTGATGGGGGGGCGGCGCAATGTCGCCCTCGCGCACGACAGGGGTATAGCTGTCCGTTTCAATCAATTGGATGATAGATGCCCAGAGAGATGGCGGAAGTTCTTGAATGTTGTTGAGGAGCAGGGTGCCGTTGCCCAGCCAGTCGAGCAGTCCCAGTTTGCCGCCCACCCGTCCGAAAAGGTCGGCTCCATTGGCTTGCAGGGTATCGCAATCGACGCGGATCATGGGTTCCTTGCGATCGCCCCCACCAAAGTGAATCAACGCCGCTGCGTTGTCCTTCAGCAACCCCGGCTCCCCAAAAATCAGCACAGGTTCCCGGTCTTTCGAGGCTTTGGTGATGTCGCTGCGCAATCGCACCGCATAGCGACTGGAGCCGATGATTCCCCGTCGCACTTTGGGCACCAGATAGGGACGCAGTGCCGTCTGACGCTCTTGCTCAAAGTTGAGCTGCGCCGTCATCTGTGCAAGTTCGTCGGCGAGTTGTTGCGACAACACGCGGCTGATTTCGGGATACTGGTCTGCCAGAGCGCGGAGGCGATCGCCCTGCACCCGCCACACCTCGCATTGGCACAGGGTAAAGACGGCTTGCGTCGTCGGCTGCTCCAGCAACACCTCGCGCAAAGACAGCACAGAACCCGGCAAACGGCTCAAGCCCAGCAGCGGTTGTCCTGGTTTGCGCTGCTCCATCCGCCCCTGCCGCAGAATGTAGAGGGCAGGCGGCACAACGCCTTCGGGGATAAGCTCGATGCAGGCAGGCACAGTTTCCACCTGGATGGACTGGGCGATCGCCCCCAACACCTCCGCCGACAACGCCCCAAAAAACGTCCGCTGTTGCAGCCACTCGATCATGCTGCCGCTTTGCCCATCCATGCCGCTACCTCAGAGCCGATTAACTCCAGCCTAGCCAGGTTCCCAAGCACTATGAATTAAGAACCGTAAAGGCTCGTTGCTTTGCACCTCCAGGAGTGATGCCGTTGCGCGATTTTTGGAGCGCTCCGCCCCCGCAAATCGCGCAACAGCATCACTCCTGAGGCGATCTAACATCCAAAATCTAAAATCCAAAATGCCACAGGCATTGTTGATTGGGGAGATGTTTTTTTGTTTGGAGCCGCGTGCAGAGCGGCTCCAAACAAAAAATCATCCCTGCATTAAGGATTGAAAATGAAATAAAACCCGGAATGTTTGATGAGAAGCGCGGCAATGCCGCGCTTCTCATCAAACATTCCGGGTTTTATTTTGTACGTGATCCTAAGCGACGTTGGGGCATAAGCTACAGTTGAAGGGTTGTCCCTACGCTTGCCCGTATTTTTACTCAAGTTTTTAGCCAGAGTTATGTCATCTGCCAGCTACCTTGAAGACGATCGTCAGCCGCGATCGCAACGCCCTACCGACTGGCGTTTGATCTCCATGCTGCTGCCCTACGCGTTGCGGCACAAGCGAATTCTCATCCTTGCCCTCATCCTGCTCGTCCCCGTTTCCCTGGCGGAAGCGCTTCAGCCCATTCTCGTCGGGCAAACCATCTCCCTGATTCGGGATGAGCCCGTGGTGTGGTTCCTGGAAGACATGCCGATGGCGCAGGGCTTGAATACTCTGGCAATCCTGCTTTTGCTCACGATTGTGACGCGGCTATCCCTGGATGGGATTCAGAACTTTATGGTGCAAAAGGTGGGGCAGCAGATTACTGCCGACATCCGCAACGACTTGTTTGGGCATGTGACTTCTCTAGCAACGCGGTTTTTCGATCGCACCCCCGTCGGCAAGCTTATCACCCGCCTCACCAGTGATGTGGATGCCCTGGGGGATGTGTTCTCAACCGGGGCGATCGGCATCATCGGCAACCTGTTTTCCATCCTGGTGGTAGTGGTCACGATGTTTACCCTGGAATGGAAGCTGGCGGCAATGCTGGTGGCAATCCTGATTCCCATCACCGTTCTGATCGTTTATTTCCAGCGGCAATATCGCAAAGCCAACTACCGTGCCCGTGAAGAACTGTCTGCCCTGAATGCAAACCTCCAGGAAAACATTGTTGGGGTGAACGTTGTCCAACTGTTTCGGCGGGAAAAGTTCAACTCAGAGCTGTTCTACAAAATCAACCAGCGCTATGTTCACGAGGTCGATCGCACGATCCTGTTCGATGCGTCGGTGTCGGCAACATTGGAGTGGATCTCGCTGGTGGCGATCGCCGCTGTGCTCTGGTTGGGGGGCACGCTGGTGCTACAAGACGCCCTCAACATTGGTCTGCTGGCTTCCTTCATCCTCTACGCTCAGCGGTTGTTCGACCCGTTGCGGGAGTTTGCCGACCAGTTCACGGCAATTCAAGCCGGGTTAACGTCGCTGGAGCGGGTGAGCGACATTCTCAACGAACCCATTGAGATCCGCGACCCGCATCAGTCCAAGAGCGTTCCCGTGACGGCGCACCCAGGTCAGCCTATCGCCCCTGGCGAAATTCGGTTCGACCATGTGACCTTTGGCTACAAGTCGGACGAGATGGTGTTGCGGGATCTGGATTTCACCATCCATCCGGGTGAAAAGGTAGCGCTGGTGGGTCCGACAGGGGCGGGCAAAAGCTCCATTATTCGCCTGCTCTGCCGCCTGTATGACGTGACGGAAGGACGCATTTTGATGGATGGCATCGATATTCGGGATATGCCCCAGGCAGAACTGCGCCGCCGGATGTCAGTCATTTTGCAAGATGGCTTTTTGTTTGCGGGGAATGTGACGAGCAATATCACCCTGGGCGAATCCTACTCGATGGAGGAAGTGCGCCGTGCTGCTGAGCAAACCAATGTGGCTGGGTTCATTGAGCGGTTGCCCCAGGGTTATGACACCGAACTGCGGCAGCGAGGCACCAACCTTTCGGGCGGGGAGAAGCAACTGCTCGCCTTTGCCCGTGCGGCGATCCGCAATCCCGGCATTCTGGTGCTGGATGAGGCGACCGCAAACCTGGATGTGGGCACAGAAGCAATTATTCAGGAGGCGTTGAATAGCCTGCTGGTCGGCAGGACGGCGATCATCATCGCGCACCGTCTGTCTACCATTCGGCAGGTCGATCGCATTCTTGTGCTGAAGCAGGGGCATCTGGTGGAGTCGGGGAGCCACGAGGAGTTGCTGGAGCAAAATGGGTTGTATGCCAGCCTCTATCGTTTGCAGATGTTGGAGGCTTAGGATCACGTACGAATAAAACCCGGAATGTTTGATGAGAAGCGCGGCGTTGCCGCGCTTCTCATCAAACATTCTGGGTTTTATTTTATAGCGGTGCGCAAGTTGCTTCAGCACATGGGAGGGGCGGCGCGCCGCGCCGCCCCTCCCATGTGCTGTACTTAAAGCGCTTGCAAAACGCTATATTTTCATCGGGCAATCTCGGGGGGCAGTTGGACGATGAAGCGGGTTGCCTGGGCGTCGCTGGTGACGTGAATCGTGCCCTGAAGACAGGTGATGAACTTTTTGACGAGGGTGAGTCCCAGTCCGGTGCCGCGTTTGCTCCAGCGATCGCCCCTGGATGCCCGAAAGAACGGCTCGAAGATTTGCGTCAGATCTTCAGGGGCAATGGTCACCCCTGTATTCAGGACGGTGAATTGCAGGGTGTTTGGCAATGCTTCGACGGTGAGTTGAATGCGCTCCTGGGACGGGGTGTATTTGCAGGCGTTGTTGAGCAATTCGGTGAGAATGCGGCGGAGCACGGCAATGTCGGTGGTGATGGTGGAAACGGTAGGGGCGATCGCCAGTTCAAACTGCTGCTGGTTTTCCTGAGTGCGATCGGTCATGTCGTGGGTGATGGCGGCGAGCCAATGGGGCAGGTTCACCTCGGTAATTTGCAGTTCATAGGCATCGGCATTCAGGCGTTGCAGGTCTAGCAGGTCGTTGACCAGTTCTCGTTCTTGTCGGCACTGGTCTTGCAAGATATCAAGGTAATGCTGAATTTTCTCAGCGGCGGGGTTCTCGCTGGTAGACGGCAGGAGATTCTGTTGTTCCAGAGCGATGCGGATCATGCGCCCTGCCATGTCGATGCTGGTAAGGGGCGATCGCAACTCATGGGAGACGGTGCTGAGGAAGTCGTCTTTGATCTCGTTGAGCCGCTGCAGGTCTTCCATGTTGCGGCGGATGTCGAGTTCGACCTGCTTGCGATCGCTAATATCGGTAATTTGCACCAGCACGATTTGTTGTTCTGCCACCCGAATCAACTTCGCGGAGAGCAACCCCCAAAAGCTGCGCCCTTTCAGGGTGAGGTACTCAAGTTCCCGTTGCCATACGGTTTTTGAGAGCATTTGCGCCCACATCTCAGTCCGTTCTTCATCCGTAAAGGGATGTTTGTGGAAGCTGTTGCCGGAGCGGTTGAGCAGGTCTTCTTTGCGATCGGCTTCAAACAACGCCATTGCCCGCCGATTGCAATCCACAATCAGGTGGATGTCTGGGTTCACCAGGAAAATCGCATCGTTGGACTCATCAAAAATAGCTTCCTTGAGTTCCTGGTGGCGGCTAATCTCCAGGGCGATCGCCCGTTTGCGATCGGTAATATCTTCCACCACTGAAATGTAGTATTCAATGCCACCACTCTCGTTGCGCACGATAGAGGTGACCATATTGACCCAGATGTGGCTTCCATCTTTGCGAATGTAGCGTTTTTCGATCTGGTAAGCCGCGCGTTTTCCGGCAAAGCACTCCGCCACAAACACATCCTGCCGTTCAAGATCTTCGGGCACGGTGATGTCACGATAGGTCAGTTGTGCCAACTCATCGCTGTTGTAGCCCAGCATTTGCAGATAGCAAGTATTAGCGAGCGACAGCCTGTAGTCGGGGGGCGTTTCGATGACAACCCCGATCGCCGCATTCTGGAAAATGGCACGGAACCGTTGTTCACTAAGCTTGAGGGCAGCGGTTGTGCGTTTGCGTTCGCTAATGTCTTGCACAATGCCGAGGGTAAAGGTGTGCGTCCCCCGGTCATCGTGAATGGCAGAGCAGGTGATATGCACCCAAACGGTGGAGCCATCTTTGCGCAAATAGCGCTTTTCGAGGGCAAAGTAGTGGGCTTTTCCGCTCTCCAGGGCTTGCATGGCGCGTTTGTAGGTGTCGCGATCGCCCGCAAAGGTTAATTCTTCGTAGTCATGCCCCACCAGTTCAGCCGGGTCATAGCCCAGTAGATCGCAGTAGCGCTGATTCACACGGGTCAGGCGTCCGGCGCGATCGCACACCGCAATCCCCACACTCGCCTGGTCAAACAGTGAACGGAAATAGGCTTCTTGCTGCCGCAGGGCAATTTCTGCCCGTTTGCGATCGCTAATGTCCCGCACCATGATCAGCACAGTATTTTCTTCTATCGGCACAATGCGTGCTTCTTCATAGCGGGTTTCATCCTCAAACGGCAGTGCATATTCATACACCTGGAGGGAATGGGTCGCCAGGGCATGTCGGATATATTCAATGCGCTCCTCGGCTATGGCGGGGGGCAGGTTATCCAACAAACTTGCCCCCACATAAATGCCGTTTGGATTAATCAGGCGAATTCCTTCATCTTTGAAAACCTGCAAATAGGTACCTTCACCATCCATTTGCAAAAGCAGGTCGGGCAGGGCTTGGATAATGGCACTTGTCGTGGCTTCATTCTGTCGCAGAGAAAGCTCAGCGGTTTTGCGATCGCTCACGTCAATGATCAGCCCATCCCACATCACCGTTCCATCCTCTTGCCGGGTGGGCTGTCCTTGAGACTGTAACCACCGTACGGTGCCCGAAGGCAGCGAAATGCACCAGGTAAAATCCCACGGTTGCAGCGTCTGGGCAGATGTCTGAATTGCCTGCCGCAATCGATCCACATCATCGGCATGCACCCGCTCCCAAAATGCTTGCCCACTCAGCTTTGCCGTCGCCGCTTCCACCTCATACAAGTCGTAGCAGCCCGGACTGACGTAGAGAAACTGGTCAGACCCATCGGGATACAGAGCATATTGGAAAATGCCACCCGGTAAGTTGGCTGCCAGGTTGCACAGTTGGTTTTCGCGCTCCCGGATGGTGAGTTCGGCACGCTTGCGGGGTGTGATGTCGAGGGTAATGCCAAAGAAGTGGGTGGCTTTTCCGGCGGCACGCACAACCTGCCCCCGCGACAGGACCCAGGCAGTAGACTGATCGGGAAAGAGCAGCCGATATTCGATTTCGAGTTCGCTGCGATGGGCGATCGCCGCCTCCAGAGCTTGCATCACCCATTCCCGATCGGCAGGGTGAATTGTAAACTCGTCGGATGCCTGATGCCAATCTGTCGCTTCCCACACGCCGCCGCTGCGGAACGTGCCAAAGCGCAGGAGTTCTCCCGTTTCCAGGTTGCGCTGCCAGCCCACCATGCGAGACGAGCGCAACGCCATCCGAAAGCTATCTTCGCTGCGTTGCAAGGCGGCGGTGCGTTCATTGACCCTGGCAAGCAGGGTGCGGTTATGCTGCGCCAACAGGTCTTCGGCACGGCGCAGTTCCGTCACATCCACCGCCGACACGCTGATGCAATGCAACTGTTCATCCGCCTGCCTGATGGGGTAATAGCTGACCAGATAGATGCTTTCCACCTCTGGGTTGACATAGCTGGGACAGCGCACTTCCACATTCATCAGGGGTTCTCCCGTTTCGAGCACCTGTTGATAGAAGGGAAGAATGGTTTCCGCCAGATGGGGCGCAACCTCTGCCACAGATTTCCCTGGATAGTCCACCGCTGACTCTTGACCATGAATGCGCCCCAGCACGTCGTTCGCTCGGATGTAGCGCAGTTCTCGATCAACCAGCGCCAGCCCAATGAAGACGTTTTCGTACAGGGCTTCCAATTCAGACTGATGGGCAACCGGAGCGGGCGATCGCCCCTCTCCACGCTCCCTTGGAGGGGGGGCAGGCACGGCGCATTGCAAAAGGGTGACAAGGGTTTGGGCAAGCGCCTGGGGAGGGGTTTGGGGGGTGGCGACCAGCGCCATCCCGCCCGCCTGTCGGATAGCTGCCAATTCCTGCCGCACAACCTCCGCAGGAGCAGACAGGGCGATCGCAATCAGGCGATCGCCCTGTCCTGCATTCCGCTGCTGCTCTGCGAACTCCCAAAATCCCACCCCGTCCTTTTCCAGAGGCAACTCATCCGGTTGGGGCGATCGCGATGGCACATACCTTATCTCACCCGGAACGATCCGTGGCTCGGCAACTTCCTCTGCTCTGGGCATCGCTACTACGGGCAGGGTTGTCGTTGCCCGGAGCTGGTGCAGAATCTCCTCATCTTCGCAGGTGACACCCTCCACGGTTACCCAAATGGCTGCGGGCAACCCTGGGGGAAGCGCCGCCAAAAACGCAAGTAAGCAAGGCAGGCGATCGCTCGATGCGCTAACTCCAACAATGAAACAAGCGCTGAGGTTTGAGTCTGAAGAATTTGGGTCTGAAGAGAGAGGGGACACCATAGCGTAAAACCGCGCAGGCAGATGGAAGTTGTAAGGAGACTGTTTGGATAAAAACGGTAAACAACAGTATGGAACGGTATAGAACGGTATTAACCAAGGCAACCGTCACCCCCAGGACGGTTGGCATCAGCCGGATCGGGTGGAATTAGTTTAAACCGAGCTATCCCGGCTTTGGGTCCTGGCTTTGGGTAAATTAAATTAAAACAGATCGGCAAATAAACAGGATGGAAGAACCTCCCCTTCACGAACAGGAGGTCATTACAAGGTGAAAAAGTGAAGGTAAAAAAGTGAAGGTGAAAAAGTGAAGGTGAAAAAGTGTGGAGCGATCGCCGCGCTTGATGTTATCTCACGCCAATGCTCCAAAGCATTTTTCTAGTTTATTTGTAACCTATCGTTTCACCCCAATGCCCATCCAAAATTAGTCGATCTCCAGAAAAGACTATCCCCATTTTTTGAGAGGGCGCGGCTAAGCCGCGCCCTCTCAAAAAATGGGGATAGTCTTTTTCAGAAATCTCCTTAGGAGCGAAAATAAAATAAAACCCGGAATTTTTGATGAGAAGCGCGGCAGTGCCGCGCTTCTCATCAAAAATTCCGGGTTTTATTTCGTAAGTAATCCTTAGTCGGCCTCAAGCAATACCTTTGCCATTTTCCGCAACGTCTTGATTTTGCCTGCGCTTCGCACAAGCAAAATTAAGACGTTGAGCGCTGAGCACCCATCAAAGGCGTTGTAGCAAATTCAGCCCGTGGGTGTCTGTACCACAGGTGTGGAGCAAGCCAAAGCTTTCGCCCAGGGTAAACACTTCGCGGGTTTGCCGGGGGCTGGGGTGCCAGGGATTGGGGTTGTTGTAGGCGTAGTAGGTTTCGACGCCATCAATGCCCAGATCAGCGGCGGCGGTAATCAGGTCAGCCGCCGTAGAACGGTAGCGGTCGGGGTGTGCCAGCACCGCCAATCCCCCCGCCTGGTGGATGGCGTCGATTACAACGGCAGCATGGGCGCGATCGCCCCGCACGGCATTCCCCTGCAAATAAGCCTGGAGGTCGGCGTGGTCGGGGTCAAAGGCGTAGCCCAGGATATGCACCTCGTTGTGTAACAACTGAGCCGTAATCTCAACCCCCGTCCACAGGTGGGGGGCATCGGCAGGGGTGTGCGCTGCCAGCCATTGCTCCGCCCGCCGGAACCCATTAACCGAGTGATGGTCGGTAATCGCCAACCCCTGCAACCCAATGGAGAGCGCTTGCTGAATCAACAACTCAGGCATTAGCCTGCCGTCGGAGCAGACCGTGTGCATATGGAAGTTGTAGGAGTGGGGACAACTCTCTGGGGTGATGGATGCAAAAACTTGGCGAAGAGAAGCCCGATCTTGGGCGGTTGGAGAGAAACCCGTTTCCTGGGTCAGCGGTGTAACCATGGCGTTTGGCTCAAGGGTGTAGTTGCAACGGTCGGGCGATGAATTTTTACAGATTCTTTACATAACTGCATTCTAGCGAGAGAGTTTTGAAAGGGGTGCACCCAACCTGGGGGAAAGTTACTGCAGATGCCAGCAATCCCGGACAATCATCCAGTCTTCTTGAGTATGGATGGCGAGGGCACGGATATGGGAATCCTCAGTGGCAATATCGATGTCGTCGGGCGATCGCACATTCTTCTCTGGATCAATCTTCAACCCCAAAAACTCCAATCCCTGACAGGCTGCCGCGCGAATATCGAGGGCATTTTCCCCCACCCCAGCGGTGAAGACGATCGCCTCCAGCCCTCCCAACCCCGGCAAGAGCGAGCCAATGTGCGATCGCAGTCGATGCAGGTACACCTCCAGCGCCAGTTTTGCCTGCGCGTTGCCCTGGGCGATCGCCTCCTGCACCACCCGCAGATCGCTCGACACCCCGGAAACGCCGAGCAACCCCGACTCCTTGTTCAGCATCCGATCCAGGCGATCGGCGTCAAATTTTTCCTGGCGCATTAGGTGAATCAAAATGCCGGGATCGATGGAGCCAGAGCGGCTGCCCATCATCAACCCCTCCAGCGGCGTAAAGCCCATGGTCGTGTCGATGCACACCCCATCCCGCACCGCCGACAGCGATGCCCCATTGCCCAGGTGGCAGATGATGAGCCGCAGGGGTGAGGGGTTGCCGAGCAGGTCTGCCGCCCGTTGCGCACAGTAGCGGTGGCTGGTGCCGTGGAAGCCGTAGCGCCGAATCCCCTCCTCGTACCAGTGGTAGGGGATGGGGTAGACGGTGGCGGCGGGGGGCAGGGTGGCGTGAAATGCCGTGTCGAACACTGCCACCTGGGGAATGTCGCCCAAAATCGCCTCGATCGCCGTGATCCCCTCCAGGTTGGCGGGGTTGTGCAGCGGGGCAAAGCGGCTGTAGTCGGCGATCGCCGCCTTCACCTCTGGCGTCACCCGCACGCTTTCCTGATACTTGCCACCCCCATGCACCACCCGATGCCCCACCATGCCGATTTCCTCGGCTTTATCAATAACCTGGGTTTCCCCACTCCAGATGGACTCCAGCAAACGGTTGATCACCGCTTTGCGATCGCCGCTGGGCATCGTCTCCTTAACCTTCTTGCCGTCCTGGGTGGTGAACTTCAGTTCCGCCTTCCCCTCCTGATGCGCCCAGTCGATTGCCCCTTCCCACAACGGCTCCTGCGGCTGGTCGGGGAACTGGTCGGCAGGCAGCGCATACAACGCACTTTTCTGGCTACTCGATCCAGCGTTCATCACCAAAATCTTCAAGCCAGGGGATGCAGCGGCAGGCATGGCAGTCTCCGTTTTCTTACGTGGGCAAATGGTCAGAGGAGCGATCGCCTTCAGTTTGCCGGATCTTCCCCCCCATGAAAACGCACATAGGTTACAAAGCCGATAGTTGTCTAGGTGTTATTTTACGGCTGTAGAAATATCAGAACCTCGTTCCAGCATGTATTGCAATCTTCAGCGGCGCATTCCTCTGCGAGAAGCAAAATCCATTTCTCCTGTAAATCTGGATTAAAAACCGGGAAAGGAAAAACGGCTATTTCTTGATAGTCTTGCCATTCCTGGCTTTCAGATTTCTTTTTCCACGAATTAACACCTAGACAACTATCGTTACAAAGCCCCACCCCCAATCCAAAAAATATCCCAAAGAATCCACCCATCCACCCTACCCGGCATAACAAACAGAATTATTCCTATCGTGACGATAGACAAAAAGCTTTCTACCTTCACAAGGTAATTAGCAGAATGCTTCCATCTGCATGTAAGTAGAAGAATCATACAGAAGGTTTCTATTGATTTTCCAAATACCGAAGATCAATAGAAACTTTCCGTCTAATTCTCCCTAAACCACGGAAAATCAAGCTTTCCTGCCTTCTTACGGGATAACAAAGCCGAAAGTGTCGGGCTTTTTCCTGAAAAAATGCGGAAGAATGGTCACTCCAGCCATCTTCCAGGGATACTATACGGAAAGTTTCCGTTCACTGAATAGTAATTTCGCACACATGTAGATAACTGTTAGTGCTTAGGAACCCTATAAGTGCGAAATAACAAGGTCGCTGGAACCGACAACGCTGCCCTTCGCTAACCGCACGACATCCCGCTAGGGCGGCGTTGCGGTTCAGCTCAAACGTTCGACTGCTTCATCTCTTGTTATAGGCAGTACCTTGAACTTGCTCACCTTACCGACTTCGGTGTCTTAATAAACTATTGAAGTAACAGTCGGGGAGAAAATCCAATGATATTGAACTTGGTAAGTTGTACTACAAGGGCAATTTCAACTTTGCTACAGAAGGAGATTTAACGAGTGGCTCCACTTCAAGATAAGGTTGATAAGTTCTTAACTAATGCCTTTGGTGTAATAGATATTATTGGAAAAAAAATATTAGGAGACCTTTGGGAAACGCTGTATTTGTCCGTTCAGGATGCCTTGGCGCTAGGTTTACTAATACAGATTCCTGATAGAGTTGGTTACTGGATTACGGGTAAAAAGTTTACTGGCTTAGATGTATGTATTCAGGAAGATAGCTGGTGGAGCGTTAACCGATACGTCTGTTTTGTCATGGTGTTGTCGAATTTTGCCTTATGGGGTGTTCTTGCAGCCCGAATATTAATTCGATGTATTCAAGATTTTAGAAAGCTGAGGCAACGGAGCAGCAACAATGCACAGCAACCCTAATTATTCTCTATACGAAAAAGCTAAGGAAGGAGCTATTTCATTTCTTAAGCAGGTTGCTTTAGCTTTTCTTATATTTACATTTATGCTTCTAATAACGGGGGGTAACCCACCAAGCTGGGCAGTAGCTTTTACTTTTTGTACTGTTTTTGCATGCGTTGTATTAGAAGAAATATTTGATGGTGCGTATAACCCATTTCTCAATGTTCTTCTTTTGGAAGGCATAATTCTTGTCTTTTCATTTATTTTTACTGATGATTCGTTTTTAACCATTGTTCAATCCCTGGTTGTTTGGGTGTCGTTAAAATATCAATGGTCAAAAAAAACTATTATTTTTGGACACAAATCCCAGAGCAAAGAACAAGAAAAAGATGAAATCGACAAAAAGTAAAAGTTGTGTGCAGATCGATCAGCTTACTTCCTGAGAGTACAATAAAATTGCAATATGCAGCTACAGCAGTTGAACACTGCGTTGGAGCGGCGACTGTAGCATCTCACGTGCATTTTTAAGGCTGTCTATCACCGCTCAACTCTACCATTAGACTGCTAAGTAATTAGGGGTGGGGAAATAGACACAAAACATTTGATTAGCGTTCAAATTTAATCCATCGCATCATAGCTTTGATTCAAGGAGAAATACTGAGTGTCACCCAACCTACTCAAAAACTTTAATTTTAATCTTCTTGACTCACTAGACTTTAAGGAAGATTCTGTTCGTGAAGAACTCATTACACCACTGCTACATTCTCTGGGATATCAAGCTGATGGTGAATTTAAGATTTTGCGAAGTAAAAATTTGGTGCATCCATTTGTAATGATTGGGTCAAAGCAACAGAAGATCAATATAATCCCAGACTATTTACTACAAGTAAGAAATCATTTTGCTTGGGTCTTAGATGCAAAACGTCCAAATCAAAATGTAGCAGATGGTGAGAATGTTGCACAAGTATACAGTTATGCAATGCATCCTGAAATTAGAGTGAATTTATATGCTTTATGTAATGGTCGTCAGTTGACTGTATTTAACATATATAAAACTGAGCCTATATTTCAAACTAGGTTGCAAGATCTCGAAAAGATGTGGTCGAGTTTAGAAGACTTTTTATCTCCACATAATGTATTGAAGTATAATGCAATCGAAATAGAATTGACAAAGTTAGAGATTGAAGCTCTAAAAGCGTTCAGCAAATTTGAAGATCAACATCCTTTTAATCTCCCAGAATTTCCTGTTCCATATTCAGTTGATAATTTAGTTGAAGATCTAAAAATTGAATGGAATGAAGCTAATGAAATCTTCAGGAAATTGAGGCGACTTGGACTTGTCGAGTGGATTTTTGATAATTCATCACCGTTCCCTAATCTTAATCGCCCTATAAATGAAATACCCCCTGGTAGACTAAGTCAGACGGGGCAAAACTTGCTTAAAAAAACATGGATCTAATACTTAATCGATCTGTATTGTAATCAAAGCGGTCTAATAACGCCCATGCATCACAACCGCTGAGAGTTTAGCGGTTGTGATGCATGGGCGTTGTGTCTCTGTTAATGGGTAACTTTACCTGCCAGATCACCTTTAGGAGTACAGATATGAAGCCACCTTTTAATATTCAGTATTCAGCAATTGCAAGATTATTTTGTAAGGCTAAATGTTCCTCTTTTCAAGCAAGAACTTTTCAAGCAAGAAATAGTCTGACGATAAAGCGATATTTGGCTGCAAGTATAACCCTTTTATTGGTATTGACATTTCAATCTCCTCTCAAGGCAAATCTATCATCATCACTCTCACAACCTGTTGAAGTACTGTCAACTAGTCCAAAAATACAAAATACCAGTCAAACATCTGTTCCAAAAGCCATCATTGACTGGATATATGCTATTTCAGCTATTGCAAGTGCTGTTGCTGCTGTACTAGCTTGGGCTGCCCAATTAAGATGGTCTCAACAATATAAGGAAGCGACTGAACAGATTATCAAGTCTAAAGACACAGAAAATCAGGCGCTAAAAACAGGAGTCGAAGCTCTTCAAAAAGCCCAGGAGGAGACAGTTAGAGCTAAAGATAGCGAAATTCAAAGGCTTAAAGGTAATACGCCAAGAGCATTGATGGAATATGTAGAGGATCTGAAGAAGTTATCTGATCAAGCGATTCAAGATAAAAATAGAGAAATTGAAGATCTTAAGAAAAAAAATGCTCCTGGTATTGAGATAGTAGAATTGCAGGCAGCTAGGACTGAGATAGAAAACTATAAAAAACAACTAGAGTATATGGAGGAAATTGTAGAAGAAATGATGTTTAATCCTGCTGTACATAAATATGATGTGCGTGCAGAGTCATTTGCTGGGTGGTTTGCTTCTTCTAAAGAAAGTATTTCGGATTCCTACAATACAGATGAAGTCGCTACAGAAAAAAATATAAACTTAGAAAACAAACAGGCTAACAAGCCCAATGCACAGTAACAGATAAGTGCTTGTAAATCGTGAAGAGCTTTTGTGCCCGATGATTGGGAGGTTTAACATTCCCAATTCGATCGCCCTCAACAGCTTGCTTAACACAGGAAACCCAACAATTCTTTGGCGCTTTACTTTGTCTGCTTTGGCGATCGCCCACCACTCCTTTCATCCTCCAGGCAGACTGATAACCTCTGGCTTTGCTTCAAGGTAATTTGGGTTGGGGGCGATCGCTGTTGCACACTTCAGTCCTTGGGTGAGGTACAGCCAGAAAGTTCTTTGTCAGTATCGCTGTAGGCTGGGTTGATACTAGGAAACCTAGCCTCGCTTTTCTCCAGTAACGCTAACCATAAGCGGGATTGCACTTTAGGTTGTGGATACAATCGCTAAGTTAAAATGAAGGAGTAATCGTTTCCTTGCATAAACCCTTAGAAGAGGAACTCTTAAATGCCATTAGCTGAACTCATGTCACAAATCCAGGAACTTCCAAAAATTGACAAGCTTCGGCTAATGCAGTTTCTTGCAACAGAACTTGTCAAGGAAGAAAATGCAAACTTCTTTGTTGCGAACCAGGAGTATCCAGTCTGGTCGCCATACAATTGTTCCGAAGCTGCTAATGTTTTGATGAACCTTGTGGCGACAAAGCAAAAAGAGAAGAATGGTTGACCCTCAAAGATTTCCCTACAAGATCATTGACAGCACTCTTGGCATGGTCGATCGAATGCCATACCTTCCTTTGACGCTCAGCCTTGATGGTCAATCCTTGAATACTGAGGGGTTACTGGATACAGGCGCAAGCGTTAATGTTTTGCCATACGAGTTGGGTACACAACTAGGTTTGATCTGGGAGACTGAGACACTCTCAGTTGTGTTAGCAGGAAACTTGGCTCGATTTGAAGCTCGTGCAGTCGTTGTTGATGCTCAAGTTAGTTCATTTCCGAGGGTGAATCTAGCATTTGCGTGGACACGCGCAACCGATGTACCTTTGATTTTAGGACAGGCTAATTTTTTCTTTGAGTTTGAAGTCTGTTTCTTCCGTGCGCGTTCTGAATTTGAAATCAGTCCCAAACAAGGTGGCTAGCAGTAAAGGGAATCGCAGAAATCAACCAGTGAGGCATGGTCTAAACCCCCTTGCAACGGACGGAATGAAGATCTGAGTGGTGCTGCAAAAGTTACTAGCTGTCGCTGAAGGGGAACGCTAGATTTCCCGGTGCGATCGCTCGCCTCACTAATTTGACGCGGAAACAATAACAACTCTTTGACACTTGGCTTTGCCTGCTTCAGCGATCGCCCACCATCCCTTTCATCCTCCAGGCAGACTGAAAACCTCTGGCTTTGCTGCAAGGTAATTTGTGTTGGGAGCGATCGCTGCTGGGCAGCATTTCCCTTTAGCGGATGGGATGGCGATCGCATAGATACCACCGCATTGTAGTGACCTTGTGCGCCGCCAGCTTTAGAGTTGTTATACGTTTTTCTCCTAATAAACGGCTAAACTATTGGAAGTTCCCACCTAGATACTCAAGCGCCTTCATAAGCCGCTATCCAAAATGTCCAGACGAGATAATTTACATTCTGCTGTACGCCGGACCCTTGAAAAAGATGGATGGATAATTACAGATGATCCGTTGGTTTTGGTATTAGAGAGAACTCTGTTAAAAGCAGATTTAGGTGCGGAGAAGTTTTTTACAGCTGAAAAAGAAGGGCATAAAATTGCAGTTGAAGTTAAAGACTTTGATGCGGTGTCTGTGATCAGTGAATTGGAAAAAACGATGGGGCAACTTCAGCTCTATCAATGGGCATTAGAAGAACAAGAACCGGAGCGTGAGTTATTTCTGGCTGTGAGCCAAGACATTTATATCAAGCATTTTCAAAAGCCAATTTTTCAGTTAGCTGTTCAGCGCAATAAGATCAATCTCTTAGTCTATGAACCCAGTCAGGAGGTTATTCTGCAATGGATCAAACCTTAAGCTATACAGATATCCTAAAAAAAACAGTCCAGGAAGCCGTCGCTAATCAGCCCCGCTTGCAGGCGATTAAACTCTATCCTGTTTGCGACACTGAATCCGGCCATTTCCTGGTGTTGGCAACAGGTTGGGATAAACAACGCTGGATGGACACTATTCTGTTTCATGCCCGTTTAGTGGGACAGCAGATTGTTATTGAAGAAGACAATTTTGAGGAAAGCCTAACCCAATCTCTCATTGCTAGAGGTGTCAAAGTAGAGGATATTTCAACTCACATGGAACCCACACTTTCACCTTAAAAATGTGCATGGGCAATCGCCCACCACTCCTTTCATCCTCCCAGCAGACTGATAACCGCTGGCTTTGCTGCAAGGTAATTGTGTTGGGGGCGATCGCCCTCAACGGCTGGTTGACTGAAGCATTAATGCTTTCATCTGACGAGACGAGAGCTACTCAAGATTGAGGCAGAGCAGACGATTGCTTGTCTCACTTCGGCTTGGGATATCCTGAATATAGGTTACAGAAGGCTGTTCTATGACTTCCGAAGCTAAAGGCAAATCAGACATCATCCGTACAGAGCGCGGGCTGACCATCGCAGGCACTCGAATTACCCTGTACGACGTAATGGACTATGTGATAAGTCAATATCCGCCTAAGTTCATTCAAGGATTATTTGAGCTAACCGAGGAACAAATCAACGCTGCCTTAGCCTTTATCGAGACTCACCGCCCAGAAGTCGAAGCTGAGTATCAGCAAGTGATCCAGGAAACTGAAGAACTTCGACAATATTATGAAGAGCAGAATCGTGAACGTATTGCTCGAATTTCCACCTTACCTCCCCCACCTGGGCTGGAAGCTGCATGGGAAAAACTTCAGGCATCCAAGGCACGCCACCAGCTACAGTCGTGATTTTTTTAGTTGATCATAATTTGAACGGACATGCGCGGATTCTGCTTGGGAGCATTGCCGGACAGGGATGGCTTGATGTTGTTCCGATTCGCTTCGTGATGTTTGAGGAGGTCGGATTATCAATTGATAGCAACGATAGAGTTGTTTGGCGGGTAGCACAGAAAAATCAGATGATCCTACTTACCGCGAATCGCAGCATGAAAGACAAAGATTCGCTGGAGCAGGTAATGCGCGAAGAAAATACTCAAAGTTCTTTGCCAGTGGTGACTATTGGCAACGCCGATCGGGTGTTAAACGATTCAAGTTATCGAGATCGTTGTGTTGATCGAATTGTTGAAATTGCAATTTACATTGCCAACTACATGGGTGCAAGACGGATTTTCATTCCGTGATGATGCAGCATAATGCGGTTATTTAATGGCACTGTTAGAGAAACGCGGCATAACAACCCCAATGCACACCGATTCTCTGTTGGGGGTTCAAGGTTATCTGCGGCGGGTAATTGAGAATATTGAACTTCCCAGTGCGATCGCCATCAACAGCTTGCTTAATACAGGAAACCCAACAACTCTTTGGCGCTTTACTTTGTCTGCTTTGGCGATCGCCACTCACCCCTTTCATCCTCCCAGCAGACTGATAACCGCTGGCTTTGCTGCAAGGTAATTGTGTTGGGGGCGATCGCTGTTGCACGACCAAGTCCTCAGGCGGGGCGCAGCCGGAAAGTTATTTGTCAGCATTCAAAGTTGGATAGTACGAGATCCCTGCTTGGGAGCGCTTTCAGATTGTAGAGAGACAGCAGCCATCTAAAATAGATGAAGAGTTGCTGGGAGCCCATCAAAATACAAATGATGCGGTGTGACAAGCTAATTGATAAAATTGTTTGTAAGCTGTATGGGTTAACGGAAGAAGAGATAGCGATTGTAGAAGGAAGAAATAGTAAGCAGGAGACAACACAATGAAAATCAATATCAAAGAGAAATTATTGAATGAAATTGATATAACCTCTGATGCAATGCTTAAAGAAGTCCTGGATTTCTTGTTGTTTATTAAAGCTAAAGAGGTGCAACAAGAGCAACTTGAAATCAGTTTTCTTAGTGAACCTGTTCTGGCAGAAGATTGGTTGACCCCAGAAGAGGATGAAGCATGGCAGCATTTGTAAAAGGAGATGTTGTCGTCGTTCCTTTCCCCTTCTCAGATCTAACAAATGCTAAAAGGCGACCTGCCTTAGTCGTCGCAACGCTAACTCGAAATGATCTTATTCTCTGCCTGATTACCAGTCAATTGAGCAGTGATCCATATACCATTGCGGTTTCAAATAATGACTTTGTAACTGGAAACCTTAATCGCAATAGTTATGTTAAAGCTAACCGATTGTTCACGGCGAATGAGCAACTTATTACCTATAAAGCAGGAACTTTAACTACAAGTAAGATTAATGAAGTCGTTGAAAAAATAATTGAGATCTTGCAGCAGTAAATTTTAAATTCACCATCACGTAGCCAAATCCGACGGTACAACAAGTCGTTGCAGAAGAATGGAGATGATCAGTAGTGATGCCTAAGTTATCTACCGTCGCTGAACTCAATCGTTCAACTTCCCAGTGCGATCGCCCTCAATAGCTTGCTTAACACAGGAACCCTAACAACTCTTTAGCACTTTACTTTGTCTGCTTTGGCGATCGCCACTCACCCCTTTCATCCTCCCAGCAGACTGATAACCGCTTGCTTTGCTGCAAGGTGATTGGGGTTGGGGGCGATCGCTGTTTCACACTTCAGTCCTCGCGTGGGACACAGCCAGAAAGCTATCTGTCAGCATTCAAGGTTATATGGTGCGAGATCCCTGCTTGGGAACGCCTTCAGATTGTAGAGAGACAGCAGCCATCTAAAATAGATAAAGAGTTGCTGGGAAGGGCGATGACATTACAAGAACTACAAAATCAAGCATTGCAGTTGTCGATTGGCGATCGCTGGCGTTTAGTGCAGTCGTTGTTGAATTCCATTCAACAGGAAACCCTCGTGGTTAGTCCTTCAGCCACAAATATGAATGTTTTGAAAAGTCTTGATCCCTGGACTCAAAGCCTAATTGGAGTAGTTCAGCCAGGTATAGAAGAGCCTACAGAGTCCTATGTGAACTACCTGGAGGAGAAATATAGTTGAGGCGAGTGTTGTTTGACAGCGATGTTTTGCTTGATGTTCTGGCTCAACGACAACCCTTTGTGGTTGCTTCTGCCCAGGCGTTAAACACAGCAACGCAACCCCAAGTGCAGGGGTATGTTGCGGGTCATGCTGTAACGAATATTTTTTATATTTTGCGCCGCCAAGTTGGACGTGAAACAGCACGGGAGCTTCTATCAAGGCTATTACAGCATCTTCAGATTGCTGATGTAACAGACGAGGTTATTAGATCTGCCTTACAAAGTGCAATGACAGATTTTGAAGATGCTGTAACGGCTGAAGCTGCCAGTGCTATGGGATTAGAAATTATTGTGACTCGAAATACGCCTGATTTTACTGCTTCTCCAATCCCCGCAATGTTGCCAGCAGAGTTTTTGCTTATGCCGTTGGAGTAAGCGATCGCTGGTAAACCCGGCATACCAAAATGCTGTGCTAGTGCGATCGCCCACCACCCCTTCCATCCTCCTAGCAAACTGACAACCTCTGGCTTTGCTGCAAGGTGATTTGGGTTGGGGGCGATCGCTGTTGGGTCGCATTCCCTTTATAAGTAATCCACTATTCGGTAAGGTTTTGATGCGTTACGCTGGCGCTAACGCATCCGACGAAAGAGTAGAACGGGTTTGCGGGGGTTCCCAAATTTACGGCAATATAGCCGCAGGCATCCATTAAGGGAACTTGCCTACTTACTTACGTTAAAATGCGATCGCTAGTTTTTAGGAGGATGAGATATGACGAAAAAAGGAGGAAAAAAGAATAAAGGAGGAGGAGGTAAAGGATTTGGGAAGGTGGCAAAACCATCAAAACCTAGTTTTGAGGATCTTGTGGTGATCACAGACTTTGAGCCTCCAGATATGACAGAAACTTGGGCTGAACAAGAATCTCGTATTACTGCACTGCTCGGTGATCCGGATGAGTGTCCATTCCAAGAGGGGGTAACAAAGTTTTATAATCATTTGAGCAGTTCTTTAGAGCTGCCAGATGAAGTTACTGGCATTGAAGATTTTCGGTGGGAAGAGCAGTATGTCTTGGGTCCTTCTAAACCTAAAGAGTATGAAAGGCTAAGGAAAACGCAACCCTCTTATCAAGATACGTTTGAGCTTTTGTCTATCGAGCAGGGCGTTATATCAAAGTGGATGCTTTTTGGGGGTGAAGACCTGGCTGCTCATGTTCGGCGCAAGTCTGATGGTAAAAAGTTCTGTCTTGGATTAGCTGAGTTAGAGTTTACTAATGCAGCGTCCAAAAACTATCAATTGCTTCACGATTACGTGGTGTATTTTGTCAATTATCGATGATTTGGGCTAACAAAATGTAGTGCCACTGGCACAATGATGCAGCATTTTATTCCCATACAACCTGCCTAAAGTGCGATCGCTCGTTTCGCTAATTTGGTGTAAGGCGTTTTCTGGGAAAGAACATACCCCCGTCATTCCCGCGTGTGCGGGAATCCAGGAAGGCTGAATGCCTATAACCAATAAGCTTGTAAAAGATGTCCATTTTCATGGGCATGACGGAGCGCTCCTGGGGATTGAGGAAGAATGGCGAGAATGTTGAGAAAAACTTTTTTTAGGGAAGGCGATCGCTCAGTTCACTAATTCCTGGCACATGGAGCGATCGCCGCTGCCATATCCGGTACATCAGCCACAGATTCATCCCAAAATAGGCGGAGGTTGCGGTAGCATTGAGCACCCAGAGCGGCAGCGAGTGTGCCGTTTGCGCTCCCACTCCAGACAGCAGATAACTCAGCATCCACACCATGCCCAGGGTGATGGCAGTGCGGCACACCGCCCGCTCCTTGCGATCGCCCTTCCCCTGCGCCATCCGCCAGCCCGCCGGGAAGACCCCGATCACCGGAATCAGATAGATGAACAGCCGCAGCCGTTTCATGGCTTGAGGATCAAAAGGGTCGTCGTAGCGAGACATGGCAAGGACTGGGTAATGAGTTGAATGGTGGGATACTCAGCGTAGATGGGCTGATCACGAAAGGATGGAGAGCAGCAAATATTATTGTACTTGCTCAGCCCAGGAAGCAACAAAACCAAGGGTTTTGGAAAAATGGCGATCAGGCTGTTCCAAACATGGGCTTTTTGTTGGTTGGAGTACGCTTAAACCCAGAATTTTTGATGAGCAGTGCGGCAACGTTGCGCTGCTCATCAAAAATTCTGGGTTTTGTTTCGTATGTGATCCTTAGAAAATGGTGAGTCCGTTGATTTTAATGTGGAAATTCCTGGGTTCGATCCTACAATTCCTGTCAGCACAGGGCATTGCTTGTTTGTTTTTTCTGGGGCTGCTATGGGATTTCTGACTGCCGCACAACACCACCACTACTATGTCCGGGAGGCAATCCGGGCGGGAATCCATGCGCCCCTGCTGGCTGCCCTGCATGTGGTGCATCAGTCGCCCATGCTGGCAGATGATGAAGTGGGGTTGGGTATCTCTCCTGCTAACCGGATTGGGTTGGAGGAGGTGAGCCTGTTTCCGGGGCAGGTGGCGATCGCCGCCAGCACCCTCCGCAGCCTCATCAGTCGCCTCACCGCCCAGGGCTGGGAAGCTACGGATTTGTGGAACGAAGACCTGGGGCGCTACACCGATCGATTTCTGGAAATGCTCGCCAATGGCTATGTGCCCCCAGCCAGCGATACCAGTGCCGCCCAACTGGAGAGCAGTGACGTTGAGTTATTGCAATCGATGTACCAGGCAGAGGTGCAAGCAGCCCATGAAGCCTCAGGATTAACGGGAAATCTGGGATTTGTAGACCTGGCACTGTTGCATTTTGTTGGGCAACTGCCGACCTACTATCAGGGTTTGGACTATCAGCGGCAGGCATTACTGGAAGCGGTGCGGCTCTGGCGCAAGTTGGACAGCCCCCAGATGGCGATCGCCGCTCTCCAGGCAGACAGCGACGAATCGCTGCTTACCGATGCGGCAATGGATCGGGTATTGCTGGAGGTGCTCTCTAAACTGGGCAGCAGCTATGACGGCTATCCCCATCAACGGGAGGCTTTGCTGCGGCTGGTGCAGGGCTGGCGACAACTCCCCAGCCGCGAGGCAGCGATCGCCTCCCTCCAATCAGACGACGGTGCTGCCTTACCCGACACAACCCTTGATGCCGCCCTCATCGCCTTTGTGCAGCAGCTTCCCCATACCTATCAGGGCAAAGGCGAACAGCGCAACATCCTCACCGATGCCTACCGCCTGTGGCATGACCTGGACAGCCGTACCGCTGCCATTCGCAAACTGGGGGTAGAACCCAAAGGCCTGGTGGATGCCAGCCGCGAGGAACTCGAAGCCAGCGCGCGTCACCTGGATCGCAACCTGCTACGCTTCCTCCGCACCGTTCCCGCCCATTACACCGAAAGCGCCCCCCAGCGAGCCGCCTTACTCAAGTTGGTCGAGCGCTGGCGAGACTTAGAGCAACCTGCCCAGGCTCAGCAAAGCCTGTTTGATGATCTGCGCCGCATGGAGCGGGCAGCAGCCCTGTCGGAAGATGCACCGCCGCCGCCCGTGCCCAGTCCCGTCTCCGCCCGCCCAACCAACTGGATGCTGGACAACCTGCAACTCACGGCTCCGATGGTTCCTGGTGGGCAGTTAACCTGGGCGATCGCCACCCAGGGGGGCATCTGGTATCCTGACAACCAAACCATTGTCAATGCCATGGTGATGCTGGCGGAGCAGTTGGAGGAAGTGAGCGATCGCCTCGGTCGCCGCCTCTACATTGCCCTCTGGTACTGTCCTTCCGAAATTCCGATGACCTTCAACACCCCCGGCAACAGTCACGAAACGGGCAGCGCAGTGAAACTGTTTTGCGAAGGACTTACTAACAGCCAGATCTATTGGTCACTAGATCCCTGGTGGCAGGGGGGCTTGGGACGAATCCGCCAATTTCCTCACCTGATCCATCTCGATTGGGGGGGCGATCGCACCCGCTGGCTCTACTAGCTCAAGGCATAAGGGACTTGCTTAAAAATAAAATCCCAGAGAGAGGGAGCAGCTTAGCGCTTAGCCGCTCCCTCTCTCTAAAAATGGGGATATTCTTTTCTGGAGATCGCCTAAGAAACCTCGAATTTGGGGGAATAAGCCGGATTTCTGTCCAGCACCTTTTAACAAATCTATAAGTTAATTTGTGCTGTTTAATGAACGTGTGATGTTTTTGGACAGCATCCGGGGCATCTTAGATCTATAGACCGAACCTGCCAACTCCCACTGCTATGTCAAACTCAATTATCCTTGTCGAACCAACCCTGGCTCAAGCGCCTACCAATCCTCCGCAACCTCGGGGTGGGCAAATTTGGATGTATTCCAGTATTTTTCTGGTTTTGGCATTAATCGGCTTGGGTGTCTATACCAAGCTGCAACTCAAGAAGTTGAAGAAAGAGAAGCGGTTTGAGGAGTATAAAAATCGGGAACTTCAGAAGAAATTGAAGCTGGCACTGAGCACCATCAGCAAGATGGAGAAAAACCCCGACCTCATCCACTCCCGCGAATTTAACCTGGATTATTTGCGGATGCGGATGGCAGAGGAGCAGTTTCACTTTGCGATCGTCAACCAGATCAAGATTAAGGTCAAAGAAAAAATTACGGTGGCATTGCGTCCGCATCAGGCAGAGCAGGGAACTCTGGGAATTGCCAGCTCAACGCGAAAGGTCGATGAGATTTTTGATGTGGAATATAACCTGTCCAATATTCAGACGGGCAAGAAAGGTGTGCTATTCCGCATCCAAATTAAGCTTGCCAAGATTCCGACTCAGCCCACATCCGTCACCATTACTCAAATTATTGAGTGCATGACGACCTTTATGAGCCAGGACACAGATGATAGCTGGCAACCCACGCTCCAGGGTCGCATTGCATATATGCACTGGGATCAGAAGGCAAAACCTACTCCATTGCTGGTGCTGGAACAATCGACTGAAGGCGTTAACGTCACGTTCCGCTCCAACCGCATTACAGAGCCATCCCATGCGGTTGAGCCGATGACCATGAACAACCAAACGGGTTCAGCCCAATCCAGTCGCTCAAAAAGCAGCAGTGGTAAGTCAAAGAGCAGTAAATCGCAAGTCCAGGCAAAAGCTAAGCCGTCTTGACACACGACTTAGAGAGTTATTTGAAAGCGTTGCTGTGCAACGCTTTCAAATAACTCTCTAAGTCGCTCATGAAGAACGAAAAATGGAAGGTTAGCCCTTGGGAAACCTATGCTGAAACCAGAGACAGACCGGAGTTTTCCAGAATGATGTCGAGGGCTTCGACAAAGTTGTTGGCGATCCAGTCGGGTTGGTAGTGGTTGAGGCGATCGCGATCGCGAATCCCTGACAGCACACCAATCACCGGAATGTTCTGGCTGCGGGCAGCGGCGATGTCAGCTTCGGTGTCGCCCACCATCCAGGTTGGGGCGCTGGGCAATTCGGCGATCGCCCGTGCCATCAGCAGGGGCTTGTCTTTCGTATCAGCGGTTTTCTGGTAATTGTTGCTCAGGCAATAGCGGCGATCGGGGTGAAAAAACTGCCCCAGGTTGCAGCGTAGCAACGCTTCATCCAGTTCTTTTACCCGCCGCATCGTCATCACTGTCAGGTCAAACCCCAGCGCTCTCACCTTTTCCAGGGTTTTGATGGCTCCGGGAACGGGGGTATCATATTTCAGGTAAGGCAGGGTGTGAACGGTCGCCTTGCGTAACTTGGCAAATGCCTGTGCCTGTTCCGCATCCAACCCCGATCGCCGTCCAATCTCGGCTTCGGGAACCTGCGATCGCTTCAATGCCCAAAATTCAGCCTTGGTAAATGGCTGTATGGATTGGTCGGGGCGGCGAGTTGCAGTCAGGCAGTAGCGATAAACCTGGTAGTAACGCTCCGACACGTCCATAATGGGACCATCAAAATCTGTTATGAGTCTAATCATTTCAGTTTATATATTTGTGTCACAATTTATGAAGCTTGCAGACACAATATCGTACTCTATCCATCCACACCAGTTCCAGATGAATAGTTTTTGGAAGCTTTACTTGTTGGAGCGCTTTAAGAACTAAGGATCACGTGCGAAATGAAACCCGGAATTTTTAATGAGAAGCGCGGCATTGCCGCGCTTCTCATTAAAAATTCCGGGTTTCATTTCGTACGTGATCCTCAGGATTAGCTCAACGTGGAAAGGGTGGGGTAGGTTGTGATGAGAAAGATGACCAGGGTGGCGATCGCCAGCATGAGGTGAATCACAACACCCACCAGATTTCCTACCAAAATGCCCAGGGCAGCTTTGAGGGCAACGACCACATTACGGCGATACAGCAACTCCCCGATAAACGCACCGAGGAGTGGTCCCACCAAAATTCCCAGCAAGGGACCCCCGATGGGTAGGGCAGGCAGCAGCCCAAACACTCCCAGAAATAGTCCAACCAATGCGCCGATGACGCCCCAGCGACTAGCTCCGGCTTTGCGCGCACCCCAGTAGGTTGCCAGAAAATCAATCAGGGTGCTGAGTGCCAGGGCAACAAGGGCAACGGCAAAGGGAAACCCCAGCCCCACAAATCCGGTGAGGATGCCCCAAATGGCGATGGCGATCGCAATCAAGCCTAATCCCGGTATGCCAGGAACGACGGCTCCAACGACGCCGACTAGCATCACGAGCACCAGAATCCAGTAGATCAAGAGCAGCATGGGAAAGATGGGGGGAGCAATTTAAGGGGAATACGCTGATTTTGACAGATTTTTGGGCGATCGGGGTGGAACCATAGAGGCACAGAGGGCACGGAGGATTGAAAATAAAATAAAACCCGGAATTTTTGATGAGAAGCGCGGCATGTATTTGTTTAGCGTTTATTGTTAGCAGCCGATGTTTTTACCCCCCTCAATCCCCCCTTGGTAAGGGGGGAAGCCTGGTTCTCCCCCTTACCAAGGGGGAGTTAGAGGGGGTGTCCCGAGGGTCGCTAAACAAATACGCGGCATTGCCGCGCTTCTCATCAAAAATTCCGGGTTTTATTTCGTACGTGATCCGGAGGAAGAGAGGTAGATTGCAAGACCCTCAAACCCTCTGTGCTCTCTGTGCCTCTGTGGTAAAAAATCCACGGTAAAAAATCCACAGTGCTGTGGGCTGTAGTTGGCTACTCGTGATGTTCACCTGCCGCAATTCCGGCGGTTTGGATTTCGCCCGTTGCTAGCGAATTCCCCAGCTTGTCGGCGATGCCGCTGATCCAGTTTTCGTCCTGGCGGGTATAACTGCGGGGGGCGTTGGCTCCGAGGATGAGGACACCGCGATCGCCCAACGGCTGACAAATCACGCCCTGGGTGTTGTCGGGGAGGTAATCGAACTCGATTTTGCCGGGATAGAGTTGGAGGTTGACGAGGTAGATCGGTTTCTGGGTTTGCAAGACGCGCTGAACGATGGTGCCGGGGCTGGTCATGGGGACAGGACCAAGGATGCCACGCCGCAGAAGCAGCTTGCCGTCATACCAGACGAGGAGCGATCGCGTCACCGTGTTCGTCAGCAGCAAGTGAGATGCCCATGCCAGTTCGGTTTTGATAGGGTCAGGCAAATCAGGAGCCAGTTCAAAGCCTTCGGTGCCGTTGAGCACAACGGTGTCGGGCGATCGCGGCTGAATTCGCTGCCAAATCAGCCCAGTGAGGATAAGCAGAGCGCTCAAAATTACCCCCAGTGCATCGGAACGTGCCTGGGTCTCGGTCAGGTTTGGGGTGAGCAGGCGGTTGATCAGCAGCAAACTTCCTGCCAGGATGCCGACCACAATGGGCATCAATCGGAGAACACGGTTGGGGTCAGCAGCAGCCATGACGGTATCAACAGAAGGACTTAACAGAAGGATTTAACAAAGGAAATTTACAAGAGAAATTCACAGGGGAAGTCAGCAAGAGGCGAGGCGCGATCTACAAATTTCTTGGGAAGCGGTAAACCGAATCGTGAATTTCGTTCATCTTCCAGTCTAGTGCTGTTGCTATGTCAGTTTTTGGCATTGCTGATTGGGGTGGATGATTTTTTTGTTTGGAGCCGCGCAGGGCGCGGCTCCAAACAAAAAAATCATCCCTGGATTAACAACATGACCGCCATTTTTCTAAAACCCTTGATGTTGCGAGCGCTTCGCGCCCGCAACATCAAGGGTTTTAGAAAAATGGCGAAGGTATTGGATTAAGCAACGCCCTATGGCAGTTTTTGATAGGGCTGGGATATTGGATAAAAATGGCATCTGGAATGCGCTCGCGTTAGCGTGAAGTTAGAGAACCCCCAAAACGAGACGGCATCTTCCTCACCATGACCACCATTAGCGATGTACTGCGCGCGCAGGTTGAAACGCGCCCCGATGCGATCGCCATTATTGATGCGCGGCGACACCTCACCCTTAGCTTTGCGGAGTTGGATAAAGCCTCCCGGCGGGTGGAGCAGTCGTTGAGCGTAGCAGGGTTGAAGCCGGGCGATCGCATCCTCCTGTTCCAGCCCATGTCGGCGGTGTTGTATGTGGTATTGCTGGCGCTGTTTCGGCAGGGCATGGTGGCAATGTTTGTAGACCCCTCAGCGGAGAAGGGACACCTGGAGCGGTGTTGTGCGATCGCTCCACCCCAAGCCTTCATTGCCAGCCCCAAAGCCCACCTGCTGCGGCTCGTTTCGTCGCCCCTCCGGCAAATTCCTACAGCCTTTGTCACCTTTGGAACCCAGATTCGGCGATTTGGCATCCCGTCGCCCACCACCAAAGGCGATCCAGCCATTCCATCCCCTATTCGTCCCGCCATCAACCCAAAAATCGACGCGGCTGACGTTACCCCCGATCACCCCGCCCTGCTTTCGTTCACCAGCGGCAGCACCGGGAATCCCAAAGCCGCCCTGCGAACCCATGCCTTTTTGTTGGCGCAACACAAAGCCCTTGCCCATAGTCTTTCCTTGCAGCCGGAAACGATAGATTTGACGACGCTGCCGATTTTTGTGCTGGCGAACCTGGCTTCGGGGGTAACCAGTCTGATTCCCGATGCTGATCTGCGGTTTCCCGGCAAGATTAAGGCAGGGGTGGTAATGCGCCAGATTCATCGCTACCAGCCCCAGAGCACCGCCGCCTCTCCCGCCTTCCTGGAACGCCTGGTGGAGCACTGTAATCAGGCATCCCAACAGCTTCCCAGCTTCCAGCGGATTTTTAGCGGCGGTGCGCCCGTTTTTCCGACGCTGCTGGAGGAACTACATCGGCTGGCACCCCAGGCGACAGTGACGGCAGTGTATGGCTCCACGGAAGCGGAACCCATTGCCCATATTGAGTTTGACGAAATTGGAGCGGGCGATCGCGCTGCCATGCGCCAGGGTAAAGGGCTGCTCACCGGAAAGCCCGTCCCCGAAATCCAGCTCCGCATCTTGCAGCACCCCTGGAAAGCCCCCATCCCGCCCCTCTCCCAGGCAGATTTTGCGACAAAGTGCTTACCCCCTGGGAAAGTGGGAGAAATTGTGGTTAGCGGCGACCATGTGCTTGCGGGCTATCTGAACGGCGAAGGGGATGCCGAAACGAAGTTTCGAGTGGAGGGTGTGCCCTGGCATCGCACGGGGGATGCAGGCTACCAGGATGAGCAGGGGCGCGTCTGGCTGTTGGGGCGCTGCGCTGCCCGCATTGACGATGAGCGCGGACAGATCTATCCCTTCTCGGTGGAAGCCGCCGCCCAGGAGTTTCCCCAGGTACGCCGCACGGCACTGGCAAACCATGCCGGAAAGCGAATCTTGCTGGTGGAATGGGTAGGGGAAGAAGAAAATCCAGAAGCGCTGAAGAAAACCTTGAGTTGGGCAAAACTGGACATGGTGCGATCGCACCCCATCCCCCTCGATCGCCGCCACAATGCCAAGGTCGATTACCCCGCCCTCGATCGCTTGCTAGAAGAACTGGAGCAATAGCGCCCTACACTCAGTCCTCTTCGCTATCCGCTTCGTCCATCTCCTCGCCACCATCAGAGCCACCGGGGAGTAACAACGCCGTGCCCACCATGCCCGCCGACACACTGAACCCCAGCAACAAGCCTACGGGAATCCGCACACTGCGAAAGGTCAAAAACCGCAGAGAAACTGGCGTAGCATTCTGCACCGAGACGAGGGCGATCGCACTTACCCAGGCAGCCGTCAAAGTCGAAAGAACAAAATTGAGTAAATTCGGCATAGAGCTTTTTATCCCTGCGCTTCGGTCAGTTGCTTGAGGGCAACGGTCGCCGCCGCCGAGACATTGGGATGATTGTCCTTTTCCAGATACTTCAGCGCAGAAATGCTTTTGTCCGAAGGCAAATTCCCCAACGCCTCCGCCAACCGCTGACGCACCAGCCAGTCCGAAGATTGAGCAAACCGCAAAATCGCTTCGATGGATTCAGTATCTCGAATTTCGCCGATCGCGGCGATCGCCGCCTGGTGCAACACCACTTCCTCGCTTTCCAATGCCTCCAGCAGCACCTTCCGCGCTCTCTGGTCTTTCAAATTGCCCAAAGAAACCGCTGCACTAAACCGCACCAGCCAATCCGTTTCTTCGTAAAACGTCCGCATCAACGGCTCCACCCCACGGGCGTCTTGCAGATAACCCAGCGCCCCCGCTGCCGCTGCCCGCACCCCATAGTCGGCATCGGTTTCCATCATCTGCACCAGCAATGGCAGGCTGTCCTCCGTTGGCTTCAGCCCCAACGCAAACACCGCCATGCTCTTGATTTGAAGATTGTCATCATCCAGCACTTTCTTGATCAGCGGGACGGCATCCTCTGGCGACACATCCTTCAACGCCACAAGCGCCAAGAGGCGATCGCGCGAATTCTCACTCTCCAGTTGGCTGGAAATAGCCTGCAAATCAGGCGTCGGCATCTGGGCATCAGACGGACTCATCAAGCACTCCTGGGCGATCGGGCAATACCGATATTATAAAGAGCCTCCACCCAGAATGTAGAACCAAAGCCTTGGGTGAAATCCCCCCTTACCTCTTCATCAAAGCTCGCACCACACCCCCGCAACGGCTCTAGCAACTCAATTTAAATGCGAATATACTGAACCAATCCACCTAATCATCCAAATAGGCTGATTAGCCAGAAACTTTTCCACCTAATCACCCTACCGGGGTGATTAGACTGAATCTTTTCCGCCTAATCACCTTATGCAGGGTATTAGGCAGAAACTTTCTCTCTAATAACAAGTTAGGTGTCTTCCACATATCTGTTGGGGCATTGTTGAGAAGCAACGCGATGTAACCTAAGTTAGGATACCTACTGAAGGCACTGATATAATAGGCAGATCCGTGTTTCATAGGGACTAATACTTGTGACAAGTCTGTCAAGCATCTCCGACACTGCCCCTGAAGTCCAAGATAATGCTCTTAGGGAAATTGATAACCTTGACAAACAATTGCAACATCATTTTCAAACTAAGTTTTTAGTTCAGCCTGCACTCACTAGACTTTTAGTAAGCTTCCAAGCTAACAAAACAAGACCTATTTATCGATGGTATAAGTACAAAGAAGCCTTCTCTGCCTCTCTTGTTGAGCTTTTACTGCAAAAATACGGGATTAAGCAGGGCAAGATGTTAGACCCTTTTGCAGGTAGCGGAACGGCTTTGTTTGCTGCTAGTGATTTGGGATTTGATGCCGATGGTATTGAATTATTACCCATTGGTCAACAAATTATTGAAACAAAACAGGTTCTCGATACTGAATTTACATCGGATGATCTTGAACGTCTCAAGGCGTGGTTAAGTTTACAGATATGGAAACAGACTGAACAGGAATTATGCCTGCCAGAATTTAGGATTACAAAAGGAGCCTACTCTACAGAAAATAAGAGGGCAATTGAGCAATATCTCGGTTCTCTGTCGCAGGAGAATGAAAGAGTTCGAGAAGTTTTACTCTTTGCTTTGCTTTGTGTTTTAGAGTCTATAAGCTACACTCGCAAAGACGGTCAATATCTCCGTTGGGACTATCGTTCCGGTCGTGGGCAAGGAAAAAAACCTTTCAATAAAGGTGAAATTCTAGATTTTGATTGTGCTATCACCCGCAAACTCGAAGAAATTATTAATGACCTGGAACCTCCTACCTATCAAGTAGAACTTTTTTCAGTCAAGAAATCACAAGGTGAAATTCAACTTTACAAAGGGTCTTGTCTCAAATTGCTATCGACTTTACCTGATGCAGTTTATGATGCTGTTATCACGTCTCCACCCTATTGCAATCGATATGACTACACTCGTACTTATGCATTAGAGCTTGCATTATTGGATGTTCCTGAAAAGGAACTAATCGATCTTCGACAGGAGATGCTAAGTTGTACGGTTGAAAATCGCTCAAAAGATTTATTGGCTATCAATCCAAATTGGAACTTGGCTTTAGAGACTGCAAATTCACAACCTTTGTTACAAGCTATCCTGAAGTACTTAGATAATCAAAAACTCCAGGGTGTCTTAAATAATAACGGAATACCCAGAATGGTGAGAGGTTACTTTTATGAAATGGCTTGCGTCATACAAGAGTGTTCTCGTGTTCTCAAACCTGGAGCGCTGTTGTTTATGGTCAATGATAATGTGCGTTACTCTGGCGTAAGTATTTCAGTAGATATGCTCCTCTCTGACTTTGCAGAGAAACTAGGTTTTATCGTTGAAAATATTCTCGTTTTACCTGGTGATAAGGGTAACAGTAGCCAGCAAATGGGAAATCATGGGCGCGATCCCTTAAGAAAGTGTGTTTACATATGGAAAAAACAGTAGCCCGATCCTATGAGCACTTATCATAACCATCTTCAGTCTAGTGATAGTCTTGTAACAACTTATGAGGCAACTCGTGCGGGCTTTGTAGCACTTGCGCTTGAGAAGAATCGACGCTCTGTACCTTGTATTGCAGAAGCAAGGGCACTTCAAGAAGCAGCTAGTCATGCTGAAAATCCTGCTGACTTGTTGAATATTAAAGGAATTAATAAAGGGCTATTGATGGCAGCAGGATTGTCTGACAAAGCCCTTAAGCATTTACGTTCAGAGGATAAACTTGAGGCAATTAATGATTTAATCACGAATTTTCTTGAGCCAGCAGGTACTAATTTTGTGGAGGAATTAGTGTTCAGATTTCTGTTGACCCGAGGTGATAAGCTTGGTGGCTCAATGCGTAATGTTGGTGGAGCTTTGGCACAAAGAAAATTGACTCGTGCCATTCTTTCAACTCTTACAATTGCAGGTCAAAGATATCATTGGCAGCATTCAAAGACAAAAAAGTGGATAGCGATGACAAGTGATGATGCAGAAATTGAATTGTCTTTACGCGGACTCAGTTGGGAAAGCGATCTTGGTAGACGCACACTGATTTACAACTTAAATATTCCATTAGTTAAAAGTAATGTAGATCTCTGTTTGTTCAATCTTGCGCCAGAAGCACTACCAGCTAATAAGTCCAGTAAAATTGAGCCTATTGAAGTTGAGCCTTACACAATCGCACTAGGAGAACTAAAGGGTGGGATTGATCCAGCTGGTGCTGACGAGCATTGGAAAACGGCACGAGCAGCACTCGATCGTATACGACAAGCATTCAAGGATGCTGGTCATTCACCCCTGACATTTTTTGTAGGGGCGGCAATTGAGAAAAGGATGGCTGGTGAAATTTGGGAACAATTAGCAAGCGGGACGCTCAGTAATGCTGCAAACTTGAATGAGGAGAACCAAGTTGCATCTATTTCTCGTTGGCTATGCAGTTTGTAGAAGCAACAGCCACCTAACACTGCGTTGGTGCGGACGGAACAAAGGTTATCGGTGAGTGTTCGAGGTTATCTGCCGCCGCACAACTTCACCGTTAGCTGGCTCCGCTCACAAATGTTGCACTCATTCTTTACAGAGTCTTTACTTCCTAAAGGCTTCGTTGTGCTATCGAGCTATGAAGATGGTCAAAACGGTAAAGTATTGCCAGAATTGAGGAATTAAAGTTGAACCTTTATTGAGAAAGGCTAATGGATCCTATTACTGTAGCAACGATTGCCCTAACGCTGGTTGCGACCAAAGCAACGGAGAAGGTAGGCGAGCAACTTGGAGAGGGCGTTATCGTTTCTGCTAGAAACCTGCTAGGAGTCCTGCGGCGAAAGTCGCCAGACACAGTGAAGCGCTTGGAGTCTCAAGCTGATGACCCTGATGTCATTGATGCTGAAATCATTGAAGAAGTTCAGCGAGTTGCGGAATCGGAACCAGAGGTGCGAGAAGCATTGGATGCCACAGCCCAAGCAATGCAACAACAGTTTGGCAGCGTGATCAATCAGGGCAAGTTGGCAGAAAAGATTGGGATTTTGATCCAGGGGGGATACAACCCTATAAAAATTGAGAAGTTTGAAGTATGACTAGGGTCGTCGGGAGGGGCACCGACAAAGACAAGTACCCCCTACAATGACTCAATTCTTACCCAAAAATCTCGACGTTCCCTAGAGACTATTAGAATAACGAGAATTGAAAAGGGTAGATTTTTGGGCTTAGGAAAGCCAGATATTTTTCTCAGCAAAAGCATAATTGAAGTTGAAGTTTATAAGGAGGATCTTGGCAAAGATGTATATCTAGAACTCATCATGGTTCCTCAAGGTACTTTTCTAATGGGATCCTCGAACGAAGAAAGTGCTCGAATGGATTGGGAGGGGCCGCAGCATTCTGTCAATGTAGGGAGTTTTTTGATGAGTCAATGTGCCGTTAATCAAGTTCAGTGGAACAGGGTATCCGCTTTACCTAAGATTGATATTGACTTAGATCCTGACCCATCCTACTTCAAAGGTAACAGAAACCCTGTAGAGCGAGTTTCTTGGTATGAAGCTTGTGAATTTTGCAACAGGTTATCCCAGTTAACAGGCAGAGTCTACCGTCTGCCTAGTGAAGCTGAATGGGAATATGCTTGTCGTGCTGGCACAAGGACACCGTTTTATTTCGGCAATACAATCACCCTAGAATTAGCAAATTTCTCTGGTGAGCATCAGAGAATAACAACAGAAGTAAATCATTTCTCTCCGAATGCCTTCGGCTTGCATGGCTTGCATGGAAATGTTCTAGAGTGGTGTGCTGATCATTGGCATGAGAATTACGTGGATGCACCAAATGATGGTTCAGCCTGGTTATCTAACAACGAAAATGCAAGGCGTGTTGCAAGAGGAGGATCGTGGGATGTTGCTTCATCCTTTTGCCGTTCGGCAAGCCGTTCAAGATATTTACCAGATGATCGCCGAAGAACTGTTGGATTTCGAGTTATTTGTGAGCAGTAACAACTAATTGAAGGAGGATTTGTGATGTCTAACCTTAAACAAGAAAGTATGAATTTCAGCAATGGGCAATTAATATCAGCTTTCAAGGGTTGGTTACAAGCTCAAGAGTTTTATACAGGTGAAGATGGCGATAAGGAATTATCTAATTGGGATAAATATCTTCTAATAGCTGGCTCATTTGCAGTAACTACTACAGTTAGGGTTTTAACGAAGTCAGAAGCTCCTACGTCCACTGATGTTTCATCAGCTAAAGATGCCGAAAAAGCAGAACCTGAATTAGCTAAGCTAAGAAACGAGTTTGATTTTGTTGGTTTTAAGACAAAGTGGAGTACTCCACGACTTATTTTAGGATTACTTGCAGATAGTTTATCTGTATCAGAGATAAAAACAATATTGTCTAGAATTCCACAGCAGGTTGGTCCACCTTTGAAAAAATACGGACACAACGGGAATGGGAGTTTTGGAATTGGTGGTAGTCTACAGGCAGAAGTACTGCTTGTCTATATGGATTCGGAAGTATGCAGGCAGCATTCTATGCAAGTCTTACCTGATGCAACGAGTGTTAATAAGCCTCTCGGGACAGTTGTCAGAGCATGGTGTATAGACATAAATAAGCAGACACTTGAGATATCCCCTCCCACAAAAACTGCAAAGTTTTTTGATCTAAATAAAAATAGTAAAAATGATCCAAAAGAGGTGTTTAAGAAGAATAAGCTCGACGGAGTAATAGCTTTTCTGAGGGATAAGAGCAAATAAGTGTGGTTTGCATCAGATTCAGCATTAAGGGGTAATTAGATCAAATGCGTACTAGCTAGAGATAATTCGAAGCTTGCAATAGCGTAAATTTTTAAGCAAGTAGCGATCTCTGACTGCATAAGTCGGGTTGAGATACAAAATCTAACACCCACAGAAACTCGTCAGTACTAAACAATCGCCACCTCATAAGTGACAGCCAGCTAACAATCCCCTTGCAGCGGACTGCCTAAAGAAGCTGGTGGTGACGTAAAAGTTACTTGTAGCCGCTGAAGGGGAACGTTAGACAGAAATCATCTAAGTATGTTTCTGAGTATGTGTGATCCTCAAGTTTCTTAAAATCTCTACAGTTTCCTAAGTAGATAGACTTACTATAAAAGTGTGATCTCGATGAAGCTTACGTATCAACTTCGTTGAGGAAGCCACACTTACTGAGTAGTCTTTTGCGTTCTTTATCCAACAGATGGTAGGAGGAACGATGGGAATACCTAGGCATCCTGATAAAATCTTAGAAACTGTTTCAGAAGTCAGTCGAAAAGTAGCGGACATAGCTCACGAAAAAGCAAGTGCTGAAGCTGTCCAAAGATTTAAAGAGACATCCCAGCAGGTTTTTGAAGCAGAAAATGGCGAGGAAATTTTTGAGGCTATTAGGGATTCAGCCCCTGATGCTATCGAAGCAGTTGCTGATGGAATCAGTGATGCTGCTGATGGCTTGGCACAATTAGCTGAAACCGTTTTAGCTATCCTTGGGTTTGGCTAAAGATATCTGCCTTGTTACCTGTATTTTAGAGTACAGCCAAATAAATCTCAGGAAGCACTACACGAAGAAGGTTAGCAAGGTTTGTACATTACAACTTTGAAGAGCTTGGTGTGCTTTAGGTTATAAAAATACAGAGAAAGAGCTTTAGAAAAGCTCGAGCCGTATTCCGATAAGCCATTACTTTTAAATTATCAAAAATTATCAAGTTGAAAATCTGAGGTGACATCATGAGTAAAGTTAAATCAGCATATCACTTTGCAAGAGCTGGAATGAGTGGTTTTGGAGCTTTTTCAACAGCATCAGGTCATGGACTAATATATACAGCAGCATCGGCGTGTCATATTCGTCTTAGTCCATCTATGTTAAGACCACTCATTAAGTATCAAGTAAAGTCTGCTAGTGAACACTGGGATAAAGCTATCGAGGAGTGGAAGCGCGAATGAGTTCGTAATTCAATTGATCGAAAACATCAATTAGTTGTTTTACAGATGGCTTGGGTAAGTAGAGGCGGGAGGGTGGTTATTTATGATCTAACGTCCTCCCGCTTTAAAGGGCAATGACTAAACTTGCTATATCCGATTATCCTGACAGTTGTGTGTTAAAAGCCATAAGCTTAAGAGTTTCTAATCACTTTGCAGAAGCTAAGTAATTTGTAGGAGGGCGGTGTTATGACAGTTAGTAGTAGAACAAAGGCTCACATCATTATTCATAGCTGTGCTGTTGCATCTGCTGCTTGGGCTGCCGCTTGGGCTCTAGTTCCTGTCGCAGGTCCATTACTAGCAGATACAGCAGGTCTAACAGCTATAACAGTAGCAATGGTCTTGGCATTGTCAGGGCTGCATGAACGTAGACTGGCACAACAAGCTGTGTGGACAACAGTTGCCACTACACTCGGCTTTACCCTAGGCAACGCGGCAGTTAAAGCATTTGCAAGTCTTATTCCAATATTCGGTAGCGGAGTTAACGCTACAATCACCTTTGCTCTTACTGAAGGGATTGGCTGGGGACTAAATTTTGTTTTTGAAGAAGACCTTGATCCTACAACTTTGACAAGAGATCAACTAAAAAGTTATGTCGAGAGAGGAAAGCGTTTTGCAGAGGAAGTAAATAAATCCGGGGAATTTTCTTGGATTGAAAACTTACCTCCTCACATCAATATGCAGTACGAAAAACTGACTCGCAAACTTGCTGATAATTCAATTGCAGAGGCTGAGAGGACAGCCATATTAAGAGAAATTGACCAATTACTTGAACCATATGCTCCTCACTGAGAATTGAAGCCAGTAGGTTGGGCATCCTCAAATCATGAACCTTGACGCTATTAAACAACTAGTTGAGATTGCACAAGGCATCACCACAATAACCGCGATAGTTGTAGGAGGGTTTTGGAGTTACAAGATATTTATCCAGAAGAGACAAAGGTACCCTCGTGTAAAAATAGAGCATCATATCATCTGTAGGTCTATTTCATCTGAGAACAGGCGTACACTTCTAAGCTTAGACGTGATCATCTCTAATAGTGGCGATGTCTTGCTTTCACTACAGTCAGGTGAAATTTTTATAAAACAACTATTGCCACTTCCTGACAAAATATTAAAGCCCTACAATCAAGGGGAGAATCTTGATGGCGAACAAATAACAGGCTGGAAAATGATAGCTTTCCGGGCAGAAAAGTGGGAAAGCAACAAGAAAAAAGAACCCCGCATGAAAAGGATAATGAAAGCTTTGGGCATATCTTATCCGTCCGGAATTGAAATTGAGCCAGGGGAAATTGAACAACTGCATTATGATTTCTTTATTTCTAATAATGTGAGATCAATTCTGGTTTACAGCTATTTTCGCAATATTCAGAAGAGTCATCGAGTAGGCTGGTCACTTACTACCACTCATGACATTTAGCTCAATGCCTAAAGTTTTGTATTAATCATTTTGTGCTTAACCAAATGAAAAGGAGTCGATATGAAATTCTCAAGACAGCAATTTTCAAGCAGGAAAATTAGCTTTGGTCAAAATCATCGATTAAGAGTGTCCCCCTATCAGCAAAATGGATCGGGAGGGTTGATCTTGGGTTTAAAAGTGACTAATTGCATTCCTAATGAGCAAGTGGCTATCGAAGTGACAAGTAATGGACACCAAGTCTTTCAGCAAACTTTACAAGCTGATAGTGATGGGGATATTAATGCCTCACAACTTTGGCTTTTGCCGTTAGGACAATACAAGATGAAGGTCACTAGCTTATATGATCAAGATATGACAAGTCTATCGTTGTAAAGCCGAAGGTGTAATAAGTCTAAAGCAGCATTTGTGATGACAGCCAATTTGCTTCTAAATAAGGAGTAGTGCGATCTCTGATCTTATAGGTAACACACTGAACTCATGCATCTTTAAAGCAAGCGTCGTAGTCTAACAACGCCTATGCACACCGACCGCCGAGAGTTAATTGGTTATGATGCAAAGGTTGTCTGCGGCGGGTGATGGGCAACGTTAGGCTGCATAGTTCTTGGTAGGGATGGAGCAGTAACCTTATCTGTCAGAGTCCAAAATCAAAGCCTGAAAATTTCGTTATTAAGGATACATTTTTACTGTCAACCAGAATTTGAATAAATCTTTACGGTTGACTGAAGTTAAGTCTGTATAAATACTAAACCTGAATATTGCAGAATTGATATCATTAATATGTTGTTAACGGTAAATAAAGTCGCTTGTAACAAAATCATAAGAATCATCAGCGGAGGTCAGCCAAAAGTCATAGAGACATAAAGCGTGTAAAATTTATTTGAGATTGTATATCGCTTTTTGAGTATGGAACCTTTAAGTTCAGCGGCAGTTGTTATTTCATCACTTATTGCCACTAAGGCATTTGAAAAAAGTGGCGAAAGGTTAGGTGAAGCTTTTATGAATCAAATGGAGGCCTTTGTTAAGCTCATCAAATCAAAAGCTTTGCCCAAAACTCAGGCCGTAGAGACTTCAGCAAGCCATGCTAGTTATTCTGAGGCTGTCGCTGAGTTAGAAGTTGCTAGGCAAGCTGACTTAGAACTTGAACAAGCAGTTTATAAAATAACAAGCACGGTTGAATCAGATCCAATATTACTCGAAAAAATACATAACACAGCGATTCAGATAGAGAAACAGCCTAGTCTTATACAGAATCAAACCAAACTAGCAGAAAAAATTGGTTTGGTGGTGCAAGGCGGAGAAGTAAATATAGATGATTTTAGTTTCTAGCTGCTATGCCATTTTCTTTTGACAAGATAGCCGAAAAAGTAGGCGTTGTCGTCCAAGGTGGAACGGTTAATATTGGAGAAGTCCGTATAGAGAGAGATAAGCAGGATAGAAGAGACAAGAATGAAAGGAAGCTAGTCAATCAAGTAAAAAGCGAGATTTATGGTCGCCTAAAGAAATCCCTACAATTTGAACAAATTAATTTGTCCAAATCGCTAAATAGTGAACTAGTCTCAAGTGTCTGGGACTCAGAAGTGAAAGTCGGAAGCAAGTCTATTGAGCTAATCTCTGATGATTGTAGTATTCTTGATGTGTTCAACAGACATGAAATAATCGGAAAGTTATTAATCCTGGGAGCCGCAGGTACAGGAAAGACTGTTACTCTATTAAGCTTGGCAAAATCACTAATAGAAGAGTATTTGGAAAAGGATATTGATTTCCCTATACCAGTTTTGCTAAATTTGTCATCATGGAAAACGCAGAGCATTACTAGCTGGTTAATCAATGAGTTGAAGATCAAATATGGTATTAACCTCGCTACAAGTTCTAAATTAGTACAAGAAGGAAAGTTGCTGCCACTCCTAGATGGATTAGATGAGCTTCGCGAAGATTTACGAAAGGATTGTGTTGTAGAAATTAATTCTTTCTTGAGAGGTTCTGAAGGGGAAATTCCACCAGAATATCTTGTTGTCTGCTGCCGTCGCGAAGAATACAAGGCGATAGGAACACCTCTTTCTTTAAATGGAGCCATTGAAGTAGATAAGCTTACATATGAACAGATTCATGATTTCCTGTCAAACTCTGTGAGTATATCTTTTGCTCAATTTATTCTGGCTGATTATGAAATTTGGGAAATCGTTGAAACTCCTTTAATGCTGACTGTAGCTACTATGGTCTATAAGGCTATCTCTCCTGAAGAGTGGAGCAATGAGAAAAGGAGTTATCAAGCTTTATGGGATAAGTACATCAAGTTATTGCTAAAACCCAATTCAAACGCGAAGTATACCTTTGAGGAATGTATAAAGTGGTTAACTCTAATCGCTTCGGAGATGACACTTAAGAAGAAAGAAAATTTTGTCGTGGCAAACCTCATGCCCTATGAGTGTGAAATTGCAATAAATTCCAGGTCTAGAGAGAGAGCATACCCAGTGGCGAAGCGTACCTATTTTTATTTTTCCATTGCTCATTTGACTTTGAGATTACTTTTGGCTGGAGTATTAGCGCATTTTTTCTTGTATATATTTGAACTAGCCATATTTGATGGTTTCTTGTTTACTGTTACCGCTAATATTGTTTTGACAGTTCTTGCATTCTTTTTTTATTTAATTTTAGGTATTTTATTTAAGGCGCTTGAGATACATGGGCTTTCAAATAGTTTTCGGTGGGATTTCTCTGTCTATGACATATGCAAAGTTGAAAACTCGATCGATCTGATCAAAGGAATTCTATTTGAAAACTGTTTTTACAATATGGCTTGGATCCCTCCGTTAATTTGTGCGCTCATATTCTTTTCGGGTATCGCTTCAGATTCAGGAGGTATCACTTCAGATCAGAATCAAATTAAAATGGCAGCATCGCTTTCTATAGTTTCTTTTCCTTACATTTTTCTATTGTGTCCCTTTTTTGGTTCACACGGAAAGCTTGATGAGCTTTTGAGATCATCTGCGGGCAGGATGGCTTTGTTTAAGAAAGGATATATCCCCTGGAATTGTAAAAAATTCCTTGATTATTGTTGTGAAAATCTAATCCTTCAAAAGAGCGGTAATAGATACCAATTTGTGCACATCTTGCTGCAAGAGTATTTTGTTGATATCTATTGCGGTAGAGCTTTGAGGACAATGACTGATTGACATAGTAGCTTTCAGATGTGAGCAATGCTTACTTTTCTCTCATCTCTTCTGTAGACAAAAGCGTTACTCAAAACTTGCAAAATTACTGTTAGCTTGCTGGAAACCTGAATTTTTTATGAGTTGCTTGAAGTAAGTTACACCCGCCTAACAACGCCCATGCACACCGACCGCCGAAAGTAGAACGGTTATGATGCCAAGGCTATCTACGGCGGGTGATGGGTACCGTTATACTGCTGAGTTCTTGGTATGAGCAGTTACCTAAAGGTGATTTGTTAGACTTAGTTTCCCAAGAATTTATTAGGGATACAGCAAACGAAGGTCAATATGGCAGAAGATAAAGTTGTGCAGATGAAAGAAGTTTACAAGCCTAAGATTATCGATGATTTTCAGTTGGCTGGACTTGCTGCCGAAACAATCTTGCCAGGAAAAGAAGGAAAAGTAATTCAGAAAATGTTCACTTCTTCTTTAGATGAGCACTTTCCTCTCTTTGCAACGCAACTTCTGTCTCCAATCATTGGGACAGATCCTGGTTCATTCCTTAATTCACTTTTGGTACTTATTAAACCCAATAACAAAGCTTATGTTTACCAAAAGTTTCCTTTTGGTGTGACAATAATCCCTAAGAATCCTGTTGAGCCATATCGAGCCGTCTTTAAGAACAACTTGGCGGATATAATTGCGGTTTTCTTTCAAGATATTGTGATTGATTTGAATCCAGAAGACGGAGACAGAATTGTCTGGTTGTTCCGCGAAAACTGGCATTTCGGTCTATTTTTTGATTTGAGTGGAAATCTCAATGGTCGTTCAACCTTAAATGAAATGGGGGCGTGTTATAGGAGGCTTGCTTACCTTAGCGAATATTTGTTTCTAGAGAACGGCAGTAATTTTAAGCCAATGGTAGAAGATGGTTGGTTTCCCTTCGTAGCTATCATTAATGACGGCATGGAAAAAGTACAGCTTTACTATCAGGAAGGCGGAAAATATCCCTCCATATTATAAGAGTTGATAGATTCATTTAATGAGCAAAGAATATCAGCTCTCATATCCAACTGGTGGCAAAATTCTCTTTTTGCTAGAAACAGAAAAATTATTCAGGCTGGGATTAACAGTTATTTGACCAACACAGAAGATGGTTATATTAGTGCTGTTAAAACTTTGGCGACTGAATTGGAAGGTATTATTAGAGTTGCTTATCATCAAGACTTCGGCAAAAAGCCAAATTTTAGAGAATTAAAAGAATACATATCAAATCAAGGAAAAAATAAGTTTAGTAGTCTGGGTTCTTTGTGTTTTCCAGATAAATTTCTAGATTACCTGAATGATTATGTATTTAGAGATTTTGATGTTCAGGCAGGTTATGCACCTGAGAGCAGGCACTCTGTTGCACACGGGGTAGCGCAGGACGATGTATATACTCAGGAGTTTGCTCTAAAGCTGATCCTAACGTTAGACAATATCTACTTTTTCTTGGGAAATCGTTGATCTAATTCAATTACCTTCGTGTCATTACTTGGAAATTACCGCAGTATAACAATTCGGGTGCAACGGATTGACCGAAGCCGCTTGTGTGGGATGCAGATACTCTTGCAACCGCTGACCCGAACCGTTAGCCTGTAAATTTGGGAATCCTTTGGGTGCAAGAGTGTTGCTTTTGACTCATTACTGAAGGAAATAAAGAGTATGGATCAACTCGTGAATAAGATTGCTGCACTTGGTGTACCTGGTTTAGTGCTCGTAGTTGCTATGGCGGTTACAGGTTGGGCGGGTGCTGCTGCATTAACTGCGGCTTTAGCCGTTCTTGGAGGTCCATTTGGGATGCTTGGAGGAATTGCAGTTCTTGGAATTCTTGGACTAATCTCAAAAGGTTTGTCAGACTATGGGTTTGAAGCTATTTTCAAAGCAACTGTAGACGAGTTAAGGAGAAAAGGTAAGTCCAAAGTCGATATAGAGCGGGAGGTTGAATCATATCCAATTTCACGGAATTTGAAGCTGAAGATCAAGGATTACCTCCGGACAATGGCATAGTTATGCGTTTAGGGCTACTGGTTACTAATTATCAAACTTGGTGGGTTGGGCTTCGCAGTGATGCACTCAACCCATATGATTGAAGCCAATGAAGGCAGTGGTACAATCAGTGTATGCAGTTTGAGTGGAATGACGACAAAGCGGCGAGCAATCTATCGAAGCATGAAGTCTCGTTTGAGGAAGCAAAAACCGTTTTTGATGATCCTCTCTATGTTGATTTTTACGATCCAGACCATTCTGAAGATGAGGAGCGTTACCTTATCGTTGGACAGTCAAGCCGAGGACGATTATTGATTGTGTCGTATACCGAAAGGGGGGATTCAATACGCATCATCAGCGCAAGAGAAGTGACACGAACCGAGCGAGAAGCCTATGAAGAGGGATAAGTCAGAAATGGAAGATGATTTACGGGCAGAGTATGACTTCAAGAGCCTCCGAGTCAGAAAATTAGGTTCTGGAAGAAAAAGCTTTGGTGGAACCACTGTACGGTTAGAACCTGATGTTGCAGAGATGTTTCCTAGTGCTGATGCGGTTAATGAGGCGCTACGGTTCTTGATTAGAGTGATGCGGGATAATCAGGCGATCGCTCCAACGGCACAGGCTAACAATTCAAATGCAGCGGACGATTGATAGTTATTGGTGCTAAGTTCGAGGTTGCTTGTCGCCGCTGATTTGAGCCATTAGCTGGCTTCGCACCAAGATCTTGCACTCGTCCTTGAAGGTTATCGGTGAGTGCAAAATCTCCCAGGCAGCTGTCAGTTGTTTGAGTAGGCTGTAATGGCTCAAAGCAACAAGAGATGGTGAGGGGTGCTCGGTGACGTGTTCCAGCGAACACATCATTGGCACGGATTGAGAGGCGATCGCAAGACTCCCTTCAGACTCCTCTCCTGCTACAGAGATTTCTGAGAAAATAGAACTGTAAACTCTCAAAACCTAGGGCTAGGGGTATGGTGGAACCAAAACGGATTGGGTTACAGGAAGCGATCACGGCATTGCGAACAGAATTGATTGAATCGATTGTTGCCTCGCAGGGAGAGAGACTGCGGTTTGAGGTGGGGGAGATCACGATGGAATTCCAGATTGAAGTGGAACGAAGTACCGAGGCGAAAGGGGGCATCAAATTTTGGGTCGTTGATCTGGGGGGAGGTGGAGCGGCTAAAGATAAGAATGTGCATAAAGTGGTGATACCGCTTAAGCCTATGGATATCCGTCGTGGAACTGACCACCCTGAACCCATTTTTACTGGGAGTGATGAGGAGCGGAGGTAATACCGATGTCAATTCGTCAGTTTGAGCGTGGGTTGGAGCCTAGGCGGGCAGTTGAGGTCATTTCCACCAGAAACGACCCTACTAGAGGCGAACCTACGAATATTTACGGCTCTGGTTATCGCATTGGCGGTTGGCTGGTACTCACAGCGGCTCATCTAGTAAATTCTGTTGGGACTGACTGTAGGGTACGATGGTACGCCCAGAACGCAGGCTCTGGCGAGGAGAAAGATAAGGTTGACACACAAGCCAAGGTTGTTTGGAAAAACCTGGAGCTGGACATTGCGCTAATCGAACTACCACAAACAATTTCCAAGGAGAAGCCGATTGCCTTAGGCAAATTGCCGAAAGGAGAAAGAGTCGAAGAGGTCACGTTTCAAATATCTGGCTATCCTAGATTGGGTGTGATTCAAGGGATCTCAAATAGACTTAACTTTAGTGGCACCATCAATCTGGGTGACAGTTCATTATGGCTGAGAATTCAGGAATCTTTAAATTCTGAATGGACGATCGAAAGGATCATCCAAGAAATTAATAGCGGTAACCAAAAAATTAATAAGGATGACCAAAAACTCAGATCTGAATGGGAAGGTATGTCGGGGGCAGCAGTCATCTGCAATGGTTTGTTGGTTGCAGTGCAGACACGACATCAGCGACCTACACAGCCCAATTATGTTGAGGCAACTCCCTTAGAAAAAGTCAATACTGATGAGGAATGGCAGCAATTGCTCAAGGAACATGGCATCAATCCTGAGCTAGAAATTGTTCGTTTAGAGCCTTCATCTTCTAAAACTCTATGGCGAGAGCTGTTTGATAACTTTTGGGAAAACTTTTCTTCAGAAGCCAATTTCTCCAAATATAGTAAGGATCTTTTAGATAAGGTTGAAAATGAATGGATTAAACCTAACTTAGATAATAATTCTTTTTACAATCAAGTTCCAATCGAGTTAAGTTTAAAACAGAGATTAGACCTCATTGAGCTTATATCGCCAGAGCAGCCAGAACAACTTAAAAAGGTATTGCCGAAAGGTACCAAGCCAATTTCTATCTTTAATGATTTAGGTCGAGCAAAATCTCTTTTGATTTTAGGTGAACCTGGCTCTGGTAAAACTATGGCTTTACTGGAGCTTACACAGAGCTTGGCTAAAGAATCAAAGCTAATATCATGCTCGATAGTTCCTGTCTTTTTTAACTTGTCTTCATGGATCGATACTTATCAAAGTCTTGATTATTGGTTGGCTAATCAAATAGATGTTCAATATGGTATTCGCAATAAAAGATTTATTAAAGCTTTAATTCAAGAACGAGAAACTATATTTGTGCTGGATGGTCTAGATGAGGTCAGACAGGAATTCCAGGCTTCCTGTATTCAAGCAATTAATAAGTTCAGATCTGATTATGCACAAGTCAGCATAGTTGTTGGTAGCCGTTTGCAAGACTATGAGCAGAATTCCGTTCGCCTGAAATTTCGATCGGCTGTTTGCATTCAGGCCTTAAGCTTTGAAGAGATCGATCAATATCTAAGAGTTGAAATTGAAGCTTTAAAAGCTAAAGGCAAAAAAGATGGTGATACCTTAGACTTGAAAGATCAAATTAAACAACTGGAAATAGTTAAAAAGTTAATTCATAAAGACATAGATTTACAGAAGATAGTTGATACACCATTGATGCTCAGTATCATTTATGCTGTGATGGGTTCACAATCATCTATCAGTTCAATTCTTGATCGCGGCTCTCCTGAAGAGCGTCGCCAAAAATTATTTAATGCTTATATCGAAAGAGTATTAAATCGCCGTAAATCAGATCAAGAATTTTTAGAAGAAGAACAATATGAAAAAAATGATATTAAGCATTGGTTGAGTTGGATTTCTCATTACATGACTCGTCAAAGTAACAATTTCGAGTCTAAAGCTGAATTTCGTATTGAACAATTACAGCCATCTTGTCTAGAAACTGATACTCAAAAGGCTCACTATCGCCTTCTAGTTTTCAGTATGTTATTCTGGCGTGGCTGTCGTTATAGTTTTTTGCTTGGATCTTGTAGCTACTTCTCAACAGTCGGATTTTTCCTTAATTCCTCAGGTGATATTAATTCGTCTAGTTTTGAAGCAGCTATAACTAGTATTGCAACAATTGCTTTTGGAATTTCTGCTAGCTTAGTCCTAGGAATTTTTGCTAACTCTTTTGATGAGATTAAAACATTCAAAGCCCTGTCATGGTCTTTCGATACAATAATATTGCGAGTGCGGGATCTCCTAAGACCTATAATCACACGGTTAAAACTTGAGAAAGACATTCCTAAAGTTCCAACTTTTGAAGAAAAACTTTGGACTCTTTCTTTTATGTTGTTTTCAGGTCTTCTTGTACTTAAATTCAAGGAGATGTATTACAGTCGCTTATATTGGGCTTATGTATATCCACAGATTTTTGGGCACGAACATCCCCTGAATAGTTTGATTTTGAAATCATACGAGTCCATGAGTACAGTAGGTGCAGATCCTTCTGAAGGAAACGCCTTGTGGTTGACAGCAACAGTTGCATTCTGGTTTTTTCTTGGTCTAGGTAGATCTGAAAAAACTAAAGAAGTATTTCCAGCACAAGGGATTATTGAATCTCAGAGAGTGTCCAAGAGTGTTCTATATTTTACAATAGTAATTCAGCCAATATATTTTTATATCCTCCTGAGACTTATCCATGCCCAACCGCAGTTTTTTTCTACCCAATCAGCTCTAGTAGCTGTTCTTTCTATCTTTGCCATCTTTTGGTGTGGAGGGTTTACCGAAATTCAACACTTTGCCCTACGGCGTGTTCTTTCTTCCTGCAACTTTATTCCCTTTAATCTAGAAGGTTTTCTTGATCAGTCCAGAAGATTACTTTTGCTAAAAAGATTTGGTGGAAGTTATACCTTCTTTCACTCTCTTTTGCAGAATCACTTCTTAGAAACTTCAGTAAATCCAGAGGAGCCTGACACAAGAACTTAAAAGTTTAAAGCTTAAAACCTTGAGAATTACTGTCTTATGCAAATAATCCTTAATCTTGACGAATCCCTCCTTAACGAAGCCCTTGCCCTTACTAACCTGGTGACTCAAGAAGAGTTGATAAAAGTCGCTTTGCAAGAATTTGTACGATCTCGTCGTAAGAAAAACTTGCTCGACTTAGCAGGGCAAATTCAGCTTTCCCCAGATTTTGACCATAAAGCCCTGCGCGAAATTCGTCATGCTGCTGATTGACACATCTGTTTGGGTTAGCGTATTCCGCGATCGCAGTGGTCAAGTTCGCCAACAACTTGAAGCTTTGATTGCCAATCGAGAAGTTTTACTCACTCGATTTACTCAGCTTGAACTGCTTCAAGGCAGTTTGAATGAGCAAGATTGGAATCTCCTTTCCACTTACCTTGATACACAAGATTACGCTGAGCTTACAAATCAGTCTTGGCAAGCAGCAGCCCGTATCTACTTTGACTTACGCCGCCAAGGACTTACTGTTCGCAGCCCAATCGATTGCTGTATTGCTCAGGCAGCACTGGAAAACAATTTGCTTCTCATTCATAATGATCGTGACTTTGAAGCCATTGCTCAAGTGCGTCCCCTTCAAAACCTTCGTTTTCAGCCTTAACCACTCTTCGTACTTGGAGGTTATCGGTGGGGTAAGCCAGCTAACACTGCGTGGCAGCGGACGGACGAAAGCTGTTGGTGCTGAGTTCAAGGTTATCTGCCGCCGCTGCACTTCACCGTTAAACAACTTGAGTCTATCGTGCAAACGCTTCTTCAAAAATGGGGCGTGGGGAGTACCGATGAAGTGGGTTAAGCAGACCGCAAACCCGATACACTAATCAGGGCGATCGCCGCTCCCCTCATTCCCGTCACTGCAGTAATTATGATGACTCCCTACGTCGTGACCATTCAGGTGGGTCTGCCCAAAACCCTGGGCACGGATGATGCGCCAGATCCGATGGATCGAACCTGGTTTACTGGTTTTTACAAGGAGCCGATTGCAGGGGAGGTATGGCTGAGCCGCACGAACTTAGCGGGGGATGGTCAGGCGGATCTGAAGAATCATGGTGGGGTGGATAAGGCTGTCCTTGCCTACAGTGCAGAGCATTATGACTATTGGCGATCGCACCTTCAGCTTCCTGAGTTGCCCCCCGGTGCATTTGGCGAAAACTTTACTGTGCAGGGACAAACCGAAGCGGAGGTCTGCATTGGGGATATCTACACCATTGGCGCGGCAAAGGTACAGGTTTCGCAACCGCGCCAACCCTGCTGGAAACTTGCTCGACGCTGGCGCATTGAAGATCTGGCTTTGCAGGTGAAGGCGAATGGGCGATCGGGTTGGTACTTGCGGGTGCTGCAAGAGGGAAGCGTCCAACCAGGGCAGGAGATGACATTGTGCGATCGCCCCCATCCCGAGTGGACGATCGCCCGTGCCAACCACATCATGCACCACGAGATCCACAACAAAAACGCAACGGCAGCGCTGGCAAGCTGTCCGTTGCTGTCGCAAAACTGGCGAGAAAAGCTGCTCAAACGCAGTGGGCAAAAGCTTAATGGGGATTGAAAGGATTGCGCTGCAATCCTTTCAATCCAACAGGCTTAGCTTTTAGTGCGATCGCACGCTGGCAGCGGCATGGACGAAGGCGCGGAAAATAGCTTGCTGGTGGGGGTCTTCGGGGGCGGAGAGTTCGGGATGCCACTGGAGGGCGATCGCCCAGGGATGTGCCATGTGTTCGACGGCTTCGATGAGCCCATCGGCGGCGTGGGCGGCAACCTGCCAGTCGGGAGGAACCGTGGGCACTGCCTGGTGATGCCAGGAAACAACTTCGATTTCGCGCTGATTCACGATGGAGGAAAGGACGCTGCCCGGTTCCAGGATGACGGTGTGGCGGGGGGGGGGGGGGGGGGCGTCGGGGTGCAACTGCTCGACATGGTTCACCGTATTACCAAAGGCTTCGGGGACATGGGGAATCAGCATGGCACCGCTGGCGATGCTGAGCACCTGCATACCCCGACAAATGCCCAGGACGGCGAGATCTGCCTGAATTGCCAGTCGTGCCAGGTCGAGTTCAAAGCGATCGCGCTCCTGATCCATCTTGGCAATGGTGGGATGGGGCTTGCCGTCATAGCATTCGGGGTGAATGTCGCCGCCGCCCGTAAACACAATGCCATCCAGGTGGGCAATCAGGCGATTGCATCGGGTCTCCCCCGGAGCCAGCAGAATGGGCACACCACCCGCCCGCCGCACTGCCGAAATGTAGGTCTGGTGCAGTTGGTAATGCCCAGATTCCGTTCGTCCAGCGGTGGTAATGCCGATGATAGGAGCCAGCATGGTCACAGAGTAGAGGGAGTGCGGAAAGCAGCGAACTCACGTCACCTTCAGGGGGGGCGTAGCGGGGCGACTGGGAAAGACCCCAGCTTCGGTGCAGATGCTACCCAGGCGACGATCCCAGGCGGCATGGGGCAGTTGCGGCAAGCGTGCCAGTTCAAACACAATGCCCACGGTAGGAATGCCCGACCAGAGCGGATTACTCAGCATTCGGTCGTAATAACCACCACCATAGCCCAGGCGATAGCCCCGCACGTCGCAGGCGATCGCCGGAACCAAAATCAAGTCCACATCCTGCGCCGCAATGGTGGGCGACTGCGGGTGCGGTTCGGTAATCCCAAAGCTGCCCATCTGCAAGGGATAGCGGCTGCGGGGCGTCCACACATGCCAGACCATTGTCTTGCCGTCGCAGCGGGGAAATGCCCATTGCTTGGGCAAATGGAACAGGGGTGTCAGATCGGGTTCCTGCCGCGCACTGAAAAACGCCAGCACCGTCCGGGCTTCCTGGAAGGGCTGCCACTGTTGCAGATGGCGGCAGAGGCGATCGCTCTTTTCTCGCCACAAATCCGGGTGCATTCCCTGGCGTGCCCGGAGGAGCGATCGCCGCAGTTCACTTTTCTGAGCTTGGATATCGGCTGAGGTCACCGGAGCACTAAAGAATGAATGATGAACAGTGGGCAATGAAAAAGCAACGAAAAATTCAGGGACGATTGGGGCAAAACTATTGTCTGAAAACAGTCTGGAAACAGTCTGAAAACAGTCTGGGAACAGCCTGAAAACAGTCTGGGAACAGTCTGGGAACAGCCTGAAAACAGTCTGGGAACAATCTGAATATGGCGGTTAAACGCCCTGGTTACACAGACAACGGTCTAGAGTCTTAATCTACAGCAAATTTCCAAGCTCTGGGGGGCGATCGGCAACGGAAGCCAGAAAGGTATCGTCAATTTTTTTTGGGGAAGCCATCAATCATCAGGGCAGTTCCAGCTAGTCCGGATCAATGCGCCCCTGCTCAATTTGCTCACCCAGCCATGCCAGTTGCATCAGCGACAGGGTGTACCAGAAGCCATTGTCGTTGCCCACTTCATCCAGACGGTTGGCACAGCGGCGGCTACCCACTTCGGCGCAGGCGATCGCCAGCAACTCATCTTCCGAAACTCGCCGCCCATCTGGGGTATACCAGGAAGAACCAAACCGGGCAGTGCTGCCATCGGGATAGTACCAGCTACTGCCAAAGTTCATCGAACGACCGTTGGGATAGTTCCAGTAGTCGCTAAACTGTGCCGATTGCCCATTGGGGTAAGACCAGCGAGAACCCAGGCGCATGGTGCGTCGGTTTGACCACTGGGGAATGCCCCTCGACTCCGTTTCTCTGCCCCAGCAAGCCGCTACCTGTCGCCCTTCCACCTCTTCACTCAGTTCATCCGTCAAGTCCCACAGGTAGGCGATGTTTGCCATTGCCGTCAGGGTTATGCACTCGTCACTGGCACGGGGCGGAATGGCATCGGGCGGACGGCGCAAGGGTTCAGCCTCTCGGTCTCGCCGTGCATCGTGTCTCGAATCCCGACGGCGAATCGTTTGGGCATAGATGACTTGGGAGCTCTCATGAACCTCACGATCATGAACCGCACGATCATGAACCTCGCTATATTGTCGGCTTTCTGCAGAGTGAAGGAGGCGAATGATGGGAGCGGCGATCGCCCCTTCCCCCAGCAGCAAAGTCAGCAACAGAGCGATCGCACCACCCCGCACAGAACGCCCATATTTGTGTTGTTGTTTGGGCGATCGCCCACCATTCAACCAGCCCATCATCTGCATTTCCTCCAATCTCTTCAAACCCAACAGAACAGACAATTGATGAAAATCTCAATAAACGATGCGAGTTTCAATCAGCGATGCAAATCTCTATAAAAAATCAGGAGCTAGCCGAACTAACGCCTGATTCGTCAGACTGATTCAAAAGCCGTTTGTTCCGTTTTTCGAACCCACGTAATAAGGGATCTGCGGATTAATAAAATCCCAATTTTTGAGAGAGGAGGCTGGCGGCGCCAGCCTCCTCTCTCAAAAATTGGGATTTTATGTTCTTGCAAGTCCCTAACAAGTGAAGTTAAATGCCGTAATAAAAAGTGGTGCGGCGTTTTGCGCCACACCACTTTTCATTACGGGCATTTAACCCGACATTTAACCCGATATGATACGAGCCAAGTTGTTAGAACACAGGAACCAGCGTTGCAGGCAGATTCGCCTGGTTCAGTTGTTGCAGCAATGTGCTGGCCTCATTCCGCTCGCGGAACAGCCCCGCCTGCATCACCACTTCCCCATCAATCACAGTGCGGAAGGCATCGGGAACAATAGAGCGCACCCGCCGCTGAGCATCGGCACTACTGTCACTAACAATGACACGATAGCTGAAGCCCAAATTTGCTGCCAGTTGCTGCGAACCCGCCTGGGGTGTGCCGGAGAAAACCGGGGGTGCTGTGAACCAGATGTCCTGGGTAACAGGCACAACAGGCATCATGGGGTCACCGGGAGGGCGATGCCCGGTTGGTTCGGGTGGCAGGCTGGGCACAGGAACAACCGCTACCGATGTCCCCCCCGGAGGCGGCGGCAGTTGAATGCCCGACACCGCAGGACGGTCAGACGGGGTGGGTTGCGTAGCAGGGGCAGGCGCTTCTACGTTGATGGCGATGGGTTCATCGGGAGTGGGCAGTTGCGTGCCACCCCGCGAGAATCGCCGGAAGGTGCGCCGTGGGGCAGGGGTTTCTGCGACAGGCTGGGCTACGACAGATCCGGGAGTTGTGGTCGTAGGCGTGGTGGGGGAGGGAGTGGTGGGGCGCGTGGTTACCACAGAGGTTGGCGGACGGGAGGGCGAGTTTTGCAACAACGCCGTCAGGGTTTGATCATTGGTCAGATACAAGTGACCCAGCGTTTGCCCGTTGTAGACCCGACGGGTAATACGCCAACCCGGATTCAGCTCAATTTCACCAAACTCCTGAGGAACGCCACGGGTGCGACCAATTTCCAGGCGTTGCCCACCGCGACGGGGTTGGGCATACAGCACCATCGTGTTGCCTACGGTTTCGACCTCCAGCCGATATTGCAACCCCAGATCCTGGTTATCCACTCGGATAGAATAGCCATTCAAATCGCTGGCTCGACCACAAATTCCGGTAAAGTCAAAGTTCAGCAAAAGTGGGTCAACTTCGCTGCCGTTTTGCTCCCAACAAGCCCGTGCATTGCTAATTTGTTCAAGAATAGTGAGACGGCTGCTGCCCTCGTTTGCCAACAGGATGAAGCGATCCTGGCTGACTTCGGCGTTATCAAAGGTGGAGGCGCTCGCCGCCGATTGAAATGCGGTTAGCCCCATTCCCAGTCCGCCAATGCTCAGACTGATAGCTGTAAACGTTGAGAGGCGCAACCAACGTACTAGTTTCATGCTGCTCTGTTTCCTGATGTGTGAGTGATGTCCAAATGGATTTGCATTCCCCGATTCATGAATCATTGGTAAGCGCTTAACCAATTCCTTCCACCCGGCATTCTCGTCATCCGTAGACTTTTGGAGATTGAGACATTGATTGAGACATTTTAAAGGGATGAACTGCTGATTTTGCACTGTTTAAACAATGGAAAATTGTCTAGAACCTAACTGTGCAAAACAAGCAATGCGATCGCTCAGGGCAGACCGCCCTGATTCTCAACTATCTATCCGGCAGACTATCCGGCAGAGGTGGAAACTTATGTAGGCTTAGACGCAAGGAAGCTTCAGAAGTTTCACGGAGAGACCCAGGAAATACAACTTGATATTCCTGTTCCCTCCCACCCATTTGGACACCAGAATTGATTGTGCAGTTTATCTCAACTTGCCGACTCTCGATCCGTTCTTTTGGAAAAAATCACGCTGCCTACACCAACATGCTCACCAATTTTTCTAAAGCCCTGATTTTGCCTGTATTCAGCGCACGCAAAATCAAAAAATCTGAGCAAAAATCACTGCCCCTGGATAACGACTGAAATGGTTAGGGACTTGCTTACAAATAAAATTCCAGAGAGAGGGGGGCGCGGGCTAAGCCCGCGCCCCCCTCTCTCTGGAATTTTATTCATTTGCTAACCCCTTAGGATCACGTACGAAATAAAACCCGGAATTTTTGATGAGAAGCGCGGCATTGCCGCGCTTCTCATCAAAAATTCCGGGTTTTATTTTATTTTCAATCCTTAACTGTCGGTTAACTGTCTCCTTTCAAATGCTGGGCATCGTTGATGCGGCGAACTTGCCAGAGGTCGGTGTTGAGGCGGCTGTCGTCGGTGCGGTGCCAGCGCGATCGCTCAATCCAAAACTCAAACATTCCGGTGTTATTCGAGACGATGCGCCAGGCGCGATCGCTCCCCAACAGGGCGGCGATCAAGTGCTGCAACAACCAGCTATGGGTGACGACCAGCACATGGTCGCCGTTCTGGTGTTGGTCGATGAGTTGGTGGATGAAGTGGCGAGTGCGATCGCGGGCTTCTTCCAGGGTTTCTGCTTCGGGGATAGGAATCCAGTCCAGCGAGGTTTCTAGCCGATGGCAGAGTTCGGGATATTGCGCCTGTGCCTCTGCCCAGGTCAACCCCTGGAACACCCCGTTCTTGTGCTCCACCAGATCCTCCGAAAAAATTAGGGGAATCGGCGGACGCCCTTCCCCCGCAATCCCTGGGAGGGATATCTCTTGCTCAGGAATGCTGACATCGTTCATCCCCATTTCGTCGCGCACACTGGCGGGCAAAAAATCCGTCAGAAAGTGCGACAGCAAAATCTCAGCGGTTTGGGATGCCCGTTTCAGGGGACTGCTATAGACATGGGTGGGGTGCCAGCCTTCCTTCCGCAGTCGTTCTGCCAACCGGGCTGCCTGTCGCTTGCCTTCCTCCGTCAGTGGATAGTCGGCGCAACCCTGCATCCGGCGTTCCACATTACCAACGGATTGAGCATGGCGCACAAACATTAGCTTCAGAGGGTTCATAGCAGTTGCCCACAGTAGAACCCCATTAGCCTACCACTCACGCCTGGCAGGTTAGCCTTCCGAGCTGCTGATTCAGCGCCAGGTTCTCGCAGGCTGAGCCGCCACATTGCCACCCCGCAGGCGGGCAATTTCTGCCGTAACTTGCTGTTGGCTCATGCCAAAGGTGATGGTGGGTTGATAGAGCAAACGAATGACTTCCCGATCAATGTCGGCGTATTCGTTCACATCCGTCCAGCGCTGGTAGAAAATGCTGTCGGGGTAGTCGTAGGAGTCGCGCATCAAGCCCATTACCTGGGTCAATTCTTCGCGAATGAGGTGCGATCGCTCCCGCTGGGTTACCCCTGTCGTCGAAACCAGAATTCGTGCGTTAGAAATGCTCTGGTTATTCCATTGCAGCCAGAAAAAGCCGAGGTTACGGGGCACATAATTCGGTTCCACACTGCGGAACTGTGCTTCGGGGACAAAGCGCATCACCACATTGGGGTTGCGATCGTCCCGCGTCACCGTAACCCGATCGTCCTCAATCAAGTCATTCAGTTCAGCGATAACGGTGTTCAGCGTTTGCTCATCCTCACGGGTGGGATTACCAATCACACCAATGCGCACGGGTCCCGACCACTTGCGAACGACGCCACCACTGCTGCCCCACTCACTCCCCATCGCAACTTGCAAAAAGTAGTTAATGGCTTCAGAAGAAACAGAGAACGGAGCCACGCTGGGAGTTGAAGGGTTGGTCACATTGGGGTTGTAGCTAATGCGATCGTCCCCCGTTGTCTCAATTTCGAGAAGTTGCCCACTGGGTTGAGCCTCAAGGCGTTGGGCATTGGGTTGGGCGGCGACGAGGGAGTCAGCATTGAGGCGATCGCTCGGCACCCATCCCCACAGGTTTCTGCCCAGAATTCGAATCAGCGAGAAAGGTACCCCTTCAACGTCTTCTTCGAACATAACGACGGCGCGATCGCCCACTTCCCCCTGGCGAGTGGCTGTCATTTCTGGGCTGGGCTGAAGACCCACTGCCCGGTCGAGGGTGACCGTCGAACCACGGGATGGATTACCGAAGGAGGCAGAAGGTTGTAGCAGCGCAAATCCAGCCGTCGCAACCACACTGGCGAAAAACAAGCCCCGAAGACGGCGCATGAAGAGAGCGGGCTTGGGCTTACGGCGACGAATACGGGAGGGTTGCCGGAAAGGCTGTGGATGAATCGGCAACTGGGAACGGTAAGGAGTCTTCATAGTATGTCGATGATGCTCTGAAGTGCGTGACAAGTTTGACCGCTCGAAGAACGCCGAGGTTCCTCAACAGCGTCCCCACACATTCCGGAAATCTCACAAATTTATCCGGGAATTTCTAACAAAAACCTTTCACAAATATAGTACAAAAGTATTGATTTGCGATCGCCCCATTCATCGGAAAATCTTATCGCAAGGGCTTTTTCATTGCTCAGAAATTGCTGGCACAAATGACAGTACACAACCCCCGCATTTTGTGAAAGGATGCCATCGTGGTTCAAAAATCTTTGAATTTTATCCTTCAATCACGTTTGCCTTGCCGAGACCTCAAAGCCTATGTCCTCCTCGCCCAAGCTGAGTTTGTGTATGATTGTCCGCAACGAAGCGGAGCGCTTGTCCCATTGCCTGGAGAGCGTGCGCGATCTGGTGGACGAGATGGTGGTGCTGGATACGGGGTCTACGGATGAGACAGTGGCGATCGCCCAATCCTTCGGCGCAACGGTCGGCTCCTACAAATGGAATGATGACTTTGCTGCCGCCCGCAATGCCGCTCTGGAGCAGGTCACAGGCGACTGGGTGCTGGTGCTTGATGCCGACGAAACCCTGGTCGAAGCTGCTATTCCCGCCATCCGGCAGAGCATTGCGAACGACAATCTGCTGGTGGTCAACCTGGTGCGCCACGAAATTGGGGCGGAGCAATCCCCTTACTCCCTGGTGTCGCGCCTGTTCCGCCGCCACCCAGCGGTGCGCTTCGATCGCCCCTACCACGCCCTGATCGACGACAGCGTGCTGACACTGAAGGAGCAGGAAGCCCACTGGCAGGTTGCAGATTTGCCGATGGTGGCGATCGCCCACGCGGGCTACGAACCCGGAACCATTTCCCAGCAAAACAAAGCCGCACGGGCACAAGCCGCCCTCGAACGCTACCTCGCCAACCATCCCGACGATGTCTACGCCCACAGCAAACTGGGGGCAATCTACGTCCAGGCAAACGACTTTGAGCACGGACTCGCAACCCTGAAACGGGGACTCAAGCTCCAGGAGCAACAGCCCAGTGCCAACCCCCACCTCACCTACGAACTGCACTACCACCTGGGCATTGCCCGCACCCGCCAATCCCTGCCAGAGTTAGCCCTCTCTCACTACCGCGTCGCCCTGAAGCAGCCGATTGGCGATCGCCTCAAACTTGGGGCGGCTCTCAACCTGGGCAACCTCCTCAAAGCCTCTGGCAACCTGGATGCCGCCCGCGAAATGTACGAAACCTGCATCCAGATCGATGCAGACTTTGCCCGCGCCCACTTCAACCTGGGCACCGTGCTCCGGGCAATGGGCAAGCCCCAACAGGCGATCGCCCACTACGAACGCGCCCTCCAAATCGCTCCCAACTACGCCGAAGCCCACCAAAACCTCGGCGTCGCCCTCCTCAAACTGGGCAAGGTTCGCGATAGCCTGAAGGCATTTGAACGGGCGATCGCCCTCCACGAAACCACCAATCCCCAGGAAGCCCAACGCATCCGCCAGGAACTCGAAAAACTCCAATTTCAGGTTTAAGGCGATCTCCATACCTCTGTGGTTTTTACATCAGGAGATAAACAATCAACACAAAATTCAAAGTACAGGATTTTTTGAGCTAATTAAAACTCCTGCCTGCTCACATTAATGAATCTAAGAATGCTTTGAATTGTTCAAGCTCTGGTTTATAAAGTTCCTCAAGATGCTGAGCTTTTTCTACAACCAGACTTGTCCTCTGAGGGTCCAGGGCGATGGTGTAAGCATTACGAAAGACATCACGAAAACGGCGCAATTCATCTAGACAAATATACGTTTCCTGGCTGAATAGATGGGAACGTAACCCTTCAACATCAAGGGTCATGCGTTTGAGCAAAACGGAGTGCCACTGGCTGCGATCATCAATTTGGTTCTCAAACGTTCTGGCTACGTTCACACAAATATTTTCAAAAGCTGTGTAGAGGTTGTGCAAATAGTAGCCTGCCAAAATCACCTGTTCTGTATTGGTCAACGTATCTGCATAAACCGAAAGTCTTTGATATAGCCCTTCAATTTCTCGAATATCAGCATCAATATTCGCCTTGAGGAGTGCGGCTTGAGGATTCATAAATGAGTTCTCCTGTTTGGCGAACACTGTCGGTAAAGTGAGAAGGCTGATTGATTTCTCGCAGGTCAATAAACCAGTCGGGACAGGCTGCTTCGAGGTCACGCCACAGGGCAAAATAAGTCGCGGCATCCGTTCCTGAAACGGCGATGTCAATATCCGAATGATCGTGAAATCGCCCGGTTTGAGTGATAGAACCAAATAGATAGATCTCAGTCACTTTAGGATAGCGGGGAAGGACTTGAGAAATAGCGGCGATCGCTGCCTCACGAGCTTGCCGTCTCAGTTTCTCTCGGGCAAACTGACGCTCCGCTTCCCGCCGCCTGAAATTATCTCGACATTGCTGAAGATCGATCGTCATTTCTCACGTCATTTTCCAAAACAGTCCAGCTTAGGTGATTTCTATAAAAGAATGTCCCGCTAACAGGAGCGCTCTGTCATGCCCATGAAGCTCTGTCATGCCCATGCAAATGGGCATCCATCACAAGCCCATCGGTCAGCCATTAGCCTCTCTGGATTTCCGCCTACGCGGGAATGACGGGGGTATTTTCTTTCCCGGAAAACACCTTAAGACTCACCCTAATGTTGCTTTTAAGCTACCAAAATAATGGCTGAAATCGGGTTAGATCTTGCGTTAATACAATCCAAAATCTAAAAGCCAAAACTGGTTCTACCTAAGACGATAGCGCTACATAGCTTTTGATGACACGCCCGACGCTGCGAAACTGCTTCCAGTAGGTTTGGCTAACGGTGTCGCCTGTTTCAGAGAGGATGTCGATGCCGATGCCATTGCGTCCCTGGCTTTTGCCAGAACTGTGGATGTAGTGGCGATCGCCCAAACACAGCCCCACATGGGTACAGCGCTCTGGCGTGCCAAAGAACACCAGATCCCCCGGCTCCGCCTCTTCCAGCTCAATGGATTGCACAAAAGCCTCTTGCTGGTAGGCATCGCGGGGCAGCCAGATGCCCTGAGCCGCAAACGCGGTCTGCATCAGCCCAGAGCAGTCGTAGTTGGGTCCAACGGTGCCGCCCCAGAGGTAGGTGTTGGGCTGGCGCATTGCCGCTTGCGTAAAGGCAATCACCTGGGGTAACCGGGGGTGAATGTCCGGCAGGGTCAGCAAGACGGGGCGATAGGGGGCAGGGGCAGGAGCCAGATGTTCCACGTCCTCCAACGATAGCCAGCCGGGATAGTTGTCTTCGCAGAGTTCCACGGGAATCGCGTCTGGAGCATCAATATCTTCCGGCAAGTCTTTATCTTCCGGCAAGCCTTTATCTTCCGGCAAGTCTTTAACCCGCAGTTGTCGCCCCAGCACTGCCTGGGTTGCGAGGCTTTCCAGGGCGGGGGAATCGTAGAGGTTCAGGTTTGCCTCGCAGCGAAATTCCTGATGGGGATTGGCGGTGAGCCAGTCTTGGAGTTGGGCGATCGCATCCATAGGGCAAAGGGGGATAGGTCAGAAGCAGGTGTTGTGTGGGCAAAAAATCGCCTACAGTCATTACGGAGAAGACTATAGCGGCAACGGGGGTAGGGATGCCATTCTTTCAGCACGATGACCAACTAACCCAGGTGGGCGATCGCCTCATCGCTGATACCCGTGCCCAGTTTCCGGCGATCGCCGAAAACCAGATTGCCCTCACCTGGCTGGTGTACGATGAGCCTTACCCCGTCAACACGGGCGGCGCACTCACCGCTGAGGAGTTTTGGCGCTATCCCGTGCGGGGCTATGGCTACCGGGGGGTGGAGCGGATTTATCCTGCCAGTGTCGTCAAGTTGTTTTACCTGGTGGCGGTGCAGGAATGGCTGGAGTCGGGTATGATTTCGCCCTCAGCAGAGCTGGATCGGGCGGTGCGCGACATGATTGTGGACTCCAGCAACGATGCCACCAGCCTCGTGGTCGATACCCTCACCGGAACCACCAGCGGACCCGAGCTAACCCCAGGACCCTTCGCCACCTGGCAGCAGCAACGCAATATCGTGAATCGCTATTACCAAAACCTTGGCTGGGAAGAGTTTGAGACGATCAATGTGAACCAGAAAACCTGGTGCGAAGGACCCTACGGCAGGGAGCGGGCGTTCTATGGAGAGGCGATGGAAAATCGCAACTGGCTGACCACCAATGCAGTGGCACGGCTGTTCCACAGCATTGTCGGCGGGGTGGCGGTGTCGTCAGAGCGATCGCAAGCCATGATGCAACTCCTCAGCCGCAGCCTCGACCCCACCGACCTCAGCGCCGATCCCGAAAATCAGGTGACGGGCTTCCTCGGCGGCGGCTTGCCCGAAACGGCAAAGCTCTGGTCAAAGGCAGGGTGGATGAGCCGTGTGCGCCACGATGCTGCCTATGTTGAACTGCCCGATCGCAAACCCTACCTGCTCGTCGTTTTCACCGAAGGCACTGCTCAGAGCCAGAACGAAGATGTGTTGCCGTTTATTTCTAAAAAGGTTGTTGCGGCGATTCAATCCAATGAGGTCTAGAGCATTTATGTTGTGGTTGGGATATGTTGTGGTTGGGGTGCGACGCGCCCCAACCACAACATAAATGCGTAATACCAACTCTCTGCAAGCCCACTTTAGATATTTTTCTGAAACGCACGCTGCGCGTGCGTTTCAGAAAAATATCTGGTTTTGGTTTTCGAGGAATAGGTATAAGTCCTGACTAACTGAAAATTTCGGTGACGGGGCAGCGGAAGTCGGGGAGGAAGGGGCTGGTGAGGGTATCGGCGGCGAAGAGGGTGCAGGATTTTTTGAGGAGGGCATCTTCGCGGCGGAAGACTTCGATTTGTTTCTGGAAGCGATCGCAAATCCAATATTCTGAAACACCCTGCACCGAATAGAGTTTGAGTTTGAAGGTGCGATCGCGCTCCTTATCTTTTTCAGAACTGGAATCTTTCTCAGAACTGGACAGCACTTCGACAATTAACTCTGGGGGCACAATGAGATGCCCAGATTCATCCAGCCCATTCTCCAATCGCTCCGCACTAACCCACACCACATCGGGAATCACGTTATCGGCATCTGAAAAAAGAACACCAGGGGCGAAGAAAGGTTTTCCTAGTTGGTTTTGTTTTGACCATGCTCGGAGTTCAGCATAAATGGCTCCAGCAATATCCTGGTGCTTGGCGTGGGGAACACGCGCCACAAATAAGCCTCCATCAATGATTTCGTAGCGGTTGCCGTTTTCTGGAAGGCTTTCCAGGTCAGCAACCGTCCAGCGGACGCGATTAGATGTGCTTGAAGCCATGAGGTTGCCTCCGGTTTTGCCAGCATCATCCCATTATCTCAAAACGCTAAGCAGGAAATTAAAACCCCCATTTTTGGTGAAAGAAGGTTCGGCGACACCGAACCTTCTTTCACCAAAAATGGGGGTTAATTTCTTGGAGTTCTCAAAAGATTTTATGGAGGATGGCAGCTTCCCCGACAAAATCATCCGCTTCGCGGTGTTTGAGACTGGACAGATCAGTACAATAAACATTTGTGTGGTTAGGAATCTGCCTGCCATTTATCTCTGGTAACTTAGCCCATGACCTCTAGATTACGTGGTGACAAAGCTGAAGCCATCCTCGCAGGCGCAATGCAGCAATTTATGGCAAACGGGTATGCAGCCACCAGCATGGACCAGGTAGCCATTGCCGCAGGTGTTTCCAAGGCAACGGTGTACAGCCATTTCCAAGATAAGGCGAGTTTGTTTGCCGCACTGATCCAGAAAATGGCAGCCAAAAAATTAGGCATTTTCTTTGATTTGACAAAGCTCCATCATCAAACTCAGAATCCAACCGAAAGTTTGATGCAGGTTGCCTGCTCGATGATTGACAGTGCTTGTACCGATGAGCAGGCGATCGCCTTTATGCGGCTGATTGTGGCAGAATCTCAGCGGTTTCCCGAACTGGCATCTACCTATGTCGAAAACGTTGCCAAGCCTGTAATCTCACAACTCACACAGTTTCTAGCCAATCACCCCCACCTGCAATTGAATGACCCAGAAGCCACCGCTCGTATCTTGATTGGCAGCCTCGTTTACTACATCATTCTGGAAGAGATGCTGGGAGGCAAGCAGACGCTGCACATGGAGCGCGATCGCCTCGTACGAACCCTGGTTGCCACCATCACCCAATCTACTGCCTGAGAAGATTGTTTCTTAGGATCACGTACGAAATAAAACCCGGAATGTTTGATGAGAAGCGCGGCAATGCCGCGCTTCTCATCAAACATTCCGGGTTTTATTTTATTTTCAATCCTTAGGCGATCTCCAGAAAAGAATATCCCCATTTTGGGAAAGCGGGTGCGGCTAAGCCGCGTACTTGTTTAGCGTCCACTAAGACACCCCCTCTAACTCCCCCTTGGTAAGGGGGAGAACCAGGCTTCCCCCCTTACCAAGGGGGGATTGAGGGGGGTAAAACATCGGCTGCTAAAAACGCTAAACAAATACTAGCCGCACCCGCTTTCCCAAAATGGGTTCTTTATTGTCCTGGAGCACTCTTAAGCAGATCGTTGCGATTGTCACCTGAATTCATGGCGAAATGTTGCAATTTGTCTGAAGTTGTAAGAATGGGTACAGCTTGGTTAATAATGGCGGGTAAGGTTTATCGGCTGAGTTCAAAAGGACAACGCACACAATGACTTCCAAGCAAACACAAGAAAAGAAGCCTCCCTATACCTTCCGTTCTGGGTGGGCGCTGCTCTTACTCGCAATTAACTTCCTTGTTGCTGCCTATTACTTCGGCATCATCAAGTAGATTCTTGTTTTATTCACCCGCTGTCCTCTGAGGCGATCGCTTCAGGGGATTTTTTTCCACGTTTACCGAGTGCTTGCGAAGGACAGCCATTATGGAACCTGGGATTGATGCACCTCTAGCCACTGCCCCCACAAGTCGCCCCACTTCCACAGGCTCACTGTTGCGGCTCCTACAACTGACCAGCCCCACCCTGCCCGTCGGTGCTTACACCTACTCCGAGGGGTTAGAAACGCTGGTGCAACAGGGAAGCCTGACCACTGCCGAGGCGTTGGAAAGCTGGCTCCAGTTGGAACTCCACCACGGGATGATGCGGCTGGAAGCAGCGGTAATTGCTCGGGCAATGGAGGCGATCGCCCAGGCAGACCTACCTCTGCTGCAATACTGGAACGATTGGCTCTCGGCACTCCGAGAAACCGAAGAAATGCGGGAGCAAAGCTGGCAAATGGGGCGATCGCTTCTGCGCCTCTTGGGCAGTATGGAACCTGCCATGACAGAAACCCTATCTGCCTGTGGGGAGCACTGCAACTTTGCTGTCGCCTATGCGGTTGCAGCACATCACTGGCAGATTGATGCCCCCACCGCCATCTTGGGCTATCTCCAAAGTTGGACAAGTAATCTGGTGAATGCGGGAGTACGGCTGATACCTCTAGGACAAACCACAGGTCAGCAAATTTTGCTGAATCTATCCCCAGTGCTAGAAAAAACGGCGATCGCCGCGCAGGCGCTTGCTCCCGACCAGTTTTATGCCTGCGGATGGGGCGTGGCGATCGCCAGCATGAACCACGAAACACTTTACAGCCGACTGTTTCGCAGTTAGTAAGCTGACAAAATTCAACCCCATAGCTTTGGGGAGCGTGCGGCTCAGCGGTACTCTCCCAAAAGGCAATCATGTTGTCAAAAGGTAATTTTGGGTATGTGGGCGCTGCCCACATACCCAAAAATCATTACCTTCATACCACTACCGATCCCTATTGAAAATAAAACCTGGAATGTTTGATGAGAAGCACGGTACTGCCGCGCTTCTCATCAAACATTCCAGGTTTTATTTCGTACGTGCTCCTTAGTCCTATGCCTATGGTATCATCCAGAACACCGGATTAGACTCCATCTCAGAGCGATTGGCTTTGTCTTTATCTGATTTGGATGCTCCATCTTTGGATGCTCCATCTTTGGATGCTCCATCAGGTTGTGCAGAAGATCTTGCGGAAGGTTTTGCGGAATGGGATGAGGAAAATTCATCGGGTTCTGCATGGGAAAGCGAGGGATCAGCATCTTCGGGGGCGGCATTTCGACGACTTTGGGCACCGGAAGACTGATCCTTATCCTTTGTTTCCAAGGTTTCCAGGGTTTCCAGGGTTTCCAGGGGGGGCAAGTCGAAGAAACTGAAGATATCCATCATGGGTAGGCTCCTGTAGTTCGTAGATGCGGTGAGCTGCACCGTTACGTTCATACTCCTCCTGCCCAACTCAGTGAAATCCGCAAGGTTTTGGACACTTTGCAAGGTGGTTTGTTTAAATCGTGCAATTGCCCATTTTTTTGAGGGAGAACCGGGGCGATCGCAGCCACTTTCAAAACTGGCTACTGTAGAATTTTTACCATTCATCTCAGGCTTCTTCCGGTCAGCCATGGCACTTAGCCAGGGATGGAACAAATACGGTCTACTTATCTCTTCATCCGAGGGTTTGCAGAATGTCAACGCAACCATTTCGTGTCGGGGTCGCAGGTCCCGTTGGCTCTGGGAAAACTGCCCTGGTCGATCGCCTCTGCAAAGCCATGCGCGATCGCTTCAATCTGGCAGTGGTCACCAATGATATTTATACCCAGGAAGATGCGCAGTTTTTGGTGCGCAGTCAGGCGTTGACGAGCGATCGCATCATTGGTGTCGAAACGGGCGGTTGCCCCCACACTGCCATTCGCGAAGATGCCTCCATCAATCTGGTGGCACTGGAGCAACTGGAACAGCGCTTTCAAGATCTCGACCTGGTTTTTGTAGAAAGCGGCGGCGACAACCTCGCCTCTACCTTCAGCCCAGAACTGGTCGATCTCACCCTTTATGTCATTGATGTTGCCGCTGGAGACAAAATTCCCCGCAAGGGCGGTCCCGGCATCACCCGCTCTGACTTACTCATCATCAACAAAATTGACCTGGCTCCCCTCGTCGGAGCCGATCTGGAAGTGATGGATCGCGACACAAAAAAAATGCGGGGGGATAAACCATTCGTGTTTACCAACCTCCGCATTGGTCAGGGAGTTCAAACCATTTACGAATTTATTCAATTGCATATGGGTTACCCGCTATCCCAAACCGCTAGCTAGTGCCAGTTCGGGCAAATTGTACCCGTCCTACACCCATGAGCCAATTCCAGAGGAATTGGCTCATGAAACTTGGCTCATAAAACTTGGCTCAGGGTGCTGCATCGGCTTGGGCGCTAGCCTCATCACCTAGCGTTTGGTGACGGGAATGGGAAAGGTGTAGGGTGCTGTTTCACGTAAATGGCATGACAATCCTTGCAGATGTTCGGCAGCAAACTGGAAGTAAGCAGCAGCTCGCTGATCCGCACCAATTTCCAGGAAATAGGCACCATGCTCTAAAGCGGCTTGAGCTAGAGCAAATTTACGGACAGCAACGGATGAAGACATGAATCAGTTCTCCCTGAAGATGATTGAAACAACAAGTTGGATGAGGAGTGGTCTGCGTGGAGGTTAGGGAAGGAGGAAGTTGAGCGAAAAGACAACGATTAAAGCAACAAACAACGCAGAAATTAGACAGAAATCCTGGACAAGAAATCCTGGACAAAAATCCTGGACAGAAACCACCGATGGAAATTTCTAAGCCATAGCGGCTAACAACAGGCTCGATCGCCAGAGTCCAGCCCGACAAATCATCGGGCAGTATTGGAACAGCAGGGCTGCCTGGGCTGCATTGGGCAGGCGCTTGGCGGCGTCATAGCGGGCAATGATCCAGGCAATGACGCGGGCGGTTTCTAGCGGAACACCCGCTTCGATGAGTTGACGCCAGTAAGTCGGCGTCATTTCGCGTGTGCGGTTGCGGGGGGCTTTGGGTTGAGTCACGATACACCTCACATGAATAGTGGTTCGTTGTATCCTTACTATCCGCCGAAAACCTTTTCTGGAAGGTGATTCAGAGGATGGCAGAGCGGTGATTCCAACGGAGCGATCGCGTGATGGCACAGGTAGGTTTCAGGTGATGACATCAGCCCAAAAGCGTGATGCTCGTCACAGGACAGCGGGCACACAGGGTCAAATTTTCAGCGTGGCTTAGTCCAGGTATGAGTTTTTGTTTGGAACCACACGGAGCGCGGCTCTAAACAAAAAATTCATACCCCCCAATCAGCAATGCCGAAGATTCGTTACAGGGCGATCGCGATTCCAAAAAATTGCGCTAGAATTTCGTATTAGGACAGATGAACTAACTCAGGCATGTGCCCCTATGAGCATTTTTCAGCGCCTTCAAGATGTACTGGGGATCGGTGAGTACGAAGAAGAGTACGACGAGGCTTACAACTACGGCGGAGCCTCCCCCTATGCCGACCCCTATGCGCCCAATCCGGCGCAGCCTCGCCAACGGGGGGCAGCAGCCAGCAATGTTGTGGGCATGCCCGGCTTACCCGGCGGCAACCCAGAGGTCATCTTGATGGAGCCGCGCACCTTTGAGGAGATTCCCAGGGCGGTACAGGCATTGAAAGAGCGCAAATCCGTCATCCTCAACCTGGGCTTGATGGAGCCAGAGCAGGCACAGCGTGCAGCCGACTATGTGGCAGGCGGAGCCTACGCCGTAGACGGGCATCAAGAACGCCTGGGCGAGCAGATCTTCCTCTTCACCCCGAATTTTGTGCAAATCAGCAGCTACAATGCTCAGGAAGCGGTTGCCCCACCCAATACCACGATGCTGACGCAACCCACACCACCGGGGATGTCTCCCTGGGCAAGTGGCAGCAACGCCCGTCCACAGTTCTAGGGATGGCAGTCGATTTGTCTGTTCGTTCAGGGCTTTGCAGCTATGGCATCATCTCCCCGTTCATCCCTGGTGTTGCGAATGGCAACCCCGGAAGATGCACCTGTCCTATTTGAATTGATTCGGGCGCTTGCTGCCTACGAAAAGCTGTCCCATGCTGTAACAGGCACTGCCGCTGAACTGGCAACGCACCTGAGTGGCGATCGCCCCCTCATCGAAGCTATCCTTGCCGAATGGGAAGGCAAAGCGGCTGGATTCGCCCTCTTTTTCACCAACTATTCCACCTTCCTGACCAAACCCGGTATCTATCTCGAAGACTTGTTTGTGCAACCAGACTATCGGCGGCACGGCATTGGCACAGCACTCCTTGGCTACCTAGCCGCCCTCGCCCAGTCTCGCCAGTGTGGGCGGCTAGAATGGAGCGTGCTGGATTGGAATGCTCCGGCGATCGCCTTCTACGAACGAATGGGGGCAACCGTTCTCCCCGACTGGCGCATTTGCCGCGTAACTGGAGATGCGATCGCCACCCTGGCAGCCCAAAAACCAGATCTTCTCTAAAGCCCTTGATTTTACATGCGCTCCGCGCACGTAAATCGAGGGCTTTAGGAAAAAAATTCTGTGTCCCGTCTATTCAAGTCGTTGCAAGCTCCTGGATAACAGCTTCGGGCGATCGCGGATTCCAGCCCAGCTCACGCATAGCTTTGCTGCCATCCACTCGAACGCAGCGATCGTAGAGATAGTGAACCCGTTCGCGGCTAATGGGGGGTTGCCAGTTCAGCACTTTGCCAAAGGGCGTAAGCAGATTGCCAACCACACGCACCACAGGTTCGGGGATTTCTGCGGGCGGGTTCAACCCAGTGAGTTTGCCAAATAGGGCGAACATGTCGCGGGTGGTCAATTCTCCTGCCGAAGCGATGTAATGAGCACCCGGCGGGGCTTTTTCAATCGCCAGCAGCATCAAATCCACCAGGTCATCAACATGGACGATGCCCGTGATGCGATCGCCCCCAGCCCATACCTTGAGCTTGCCGCTGCAAAACGCCTGGAGCACCGGACCAAAGTGGGGATCATCCGCCCCGAAGATCCCCGATGGCATCACGCTCACAACCGAAAACCCTTCTGCCGCTGCCTGATCCACCAGTTTTTGTGCCAAAAGTTTAGTGCGATCGTAGGCAGAGGAAAAGGTTTTCTGGGTGCGCTCGAAGGTTTCATCAATCACCGTCCCCTGGGTATCTCCATAAATACCGATGGTGCTGCAATAGAGCATTTTCTGAACATTTGCTGCCCGTGCCGCCGTCAGTACATTACGAGTCCCATCAACGTTGACCCGCTCCATCCGCGCCGCATCCACAACACCCAGTTCCACGTAGGCAGCCAGATGAAATACCCAATCTACCCCGGCGATCGCCGCCTGCACAGATGCCAAATCCGTAATATCGCCATAGGCGTACTCCACGGCAACATCCTTTAATCGCGATAGGTCACTGCTTTGTCGAACCAGTGCCACAACCTCATGACCACGCTCTACCAACTTGCGTGCCAGGTGAGACCCTGTAAATCCATTTGCCCCGGTAATCAGTGCTTTCATGCTGCTGCTTGAAACAAATCCATTGCTCATCATTCTACTATCGGCATTGCCCACTCCATTTTCCCCATTCTTCTTTCCCCATGCTTACGGGTGGACGTGAATGCCTAAAAGCCTTACTCCGTAGATGATTCTGTTATGAATTGAGTGGCGAAACCATGACAGCATGAGATGCCACCCTGCTCCATCCTCCCTCTCAAGGCGTGCGAGAGTTTGCATAAAAGTTTTTTTTACATCAATACCCCTCGCCTGAGTAGTTGTGCAGGAAATATCGTGCAGGACACATATAGAGAGGCTAAACGCTTAGCATTAGATTGAGTAGATCCTGACTGGAATGGTTATTGCCTGAGAAACTTAGCACTATCGGCAAAAGAGAACACTGCCAGGAAAGGATGTCGTTGAGCCGCAGTAACAGCTGAGCAACCGAAATAATAGTACGCCATGACATTTCAAGGCATTATGTCGAGACCAGGTGTTGAAAGAAGTTTGCAATCGGGGAATAATCAGGAAGGTATGGGTATGAGAAATGATGGCACAACTTGAAAATGATGCTGTACTGAAGTGTTCACTGTTGGGCGATCGCAATACGCTCCGGGCAGCGCTTGAGCTGTTGGATATTGCAGAACAGCAGGGGTGTAAAGCCATCCAGATCTGGCGCAACAATAGCCCATCCTGTTTCTATTACCTCAATACCCTGCGGGACTATCAACGGTGCCGTAACTCGAAAGACGATTTTCAAGACTTCCTCCATTCCTACAATCAGCCCAGCCACGTTCGTGGACGGAGATGTCGGGGAAAAAAGCTAGATGGACTGCTAGATAATTTGACGCAATAGTTGCAGGCAACCCACCCCATTTATACCCATCGCCATGAACGATGGGTATAAATTAAATCCAAAACTTGTTTTTTGAAAGCGTGGCTGTGCCGCGCTTTCAAAAAACAAGTTTTGGATTTTAATTGATTCGCGTTCCTTACGAAGGTTGCAACTCAATAATAGTGATCTCCGGTGGGCAGAAGAAGCGCCCTGGGAAGTAGCTGCCCAAGCCACGGTTGATGTATAGCTGGTTGCGCCCAACGGTGTGTAAACCCTGTGCCCAGTTCCAGTTTTTGACAACGCGATCGCATCCCCTGTTCATAAACGGAATAAAACAGCGCACCACAGGGGGTAACTGTGCCTGTAGCGCATAAAAGCCTCGTTGGGGGTTGCCCAAGCCTGGGATCACTATTTGTCCGCCGTGGGTGTGCCCAGAGAGTTGCAAATCCACTCGCCACGGGCGCAAGTCGGCAGCCGAGTCAGGGTTGTGGGACAGCACAAGCCGAGGCACAGCCGGGTCAAGCCGCTCGAATACAGGCGTAGGGGCAAACTGCTTTGACCAGTAATCTGCCAGACCTACCAGCGGAAATGCTTCTCCAAAGGGATAGGCAACTTCGTTCCACAACACCTGGATGCCGCTGGCCAGGAGGGTATCTGCCACCTTGCCCCGTGCTCCCGGGTAGTAGTGGTCATGGTTGCCCAGCACAGCATAGGTTCCCAGACGGCTCTGGAGTGCCTGGAGCCGCTTAGCAAGGCGGGAGATGGGGTGGGGGGTTGTGGTGATGAAGTCCCCGGTCAAAGCAATCAGATCCGGTTTAGCCGCATTGGAGCGGGCGATCGCCTCCTCCAGCAGGGCATCCGACAGGCGCACCCCATCGTAGTGAAAGTCGGAAAGCTGCACGATTCGCACTCCCGCAAGGGCAGGCGGTAGATCGGCGATCGCGACAGAAATCCGCTCAGTTTTCAGCGCGCCAATATGCAAAGGGTACATACAGCAAGGAGAGATTTAGGGTTTGAGTGGTCAGACGAGCCTCACAAGTCATTTCCTGCCGTTGAAGCTCTGCTTAAAACAGCAACCATTGCGGAATAACAGCAGGCAGGGAAAAGATAAGAATCGAGTGATTTTAAGGAGGTAGAGGCAGGTGCACTGTGGCAAAGTTAACATTCCCCAAGGGCAATTGGGTATGCTCAACTACCCCACTCGCGTGCTACTCCCCGTAATGCAACGAGCAGTAGTGGTGTGAAAGGAATCATTTTTGGGAATGTGAACATCGCCCACATTCCCAAAATGATTCCCCTTTGAAGGTTATTTGAGGGCTACCCAATAAAAGCTTTCGGGATCAGAAAAAGATAAAGTCAAAAATGTTCACAAAAAATGGGTTCCAGACCCAGTATAACCGCATGGGATCAGCATAGAAATTACTGACAATACGGGCTATTTCTGTATTGAATGCTGCTAATTATTACAGACTAATACTAAATATTGAGAAACAAGGAGAAATGGTACAGCTCACCAGTATTCTGACCTCTAGACACATCGTGCAATTCATTGATTAACGTTTTTTACTTCATTGATTAGAGGTTTTTATATGTCCATTCCTCTGCTAACCTACGACCCTGTTTCTCAAAATCAGCGGGTTATGGGATATGAAATTCCAGGCGATGAAAGCCCCCGCATCTATTCGACATCAGCGCAACTTTCAGCGGATGATATGGATGAATTAATCACCGCTGCCTATCGCCAAATTTTCCACGAGCAACAGATGTTGCAAAGCAATCGCCAGTCTTATCTGGAGTCTCAATTGCGATCGGGTCAGTTAACTGTTCGAGACTTCATTCGCGGTTTGGCGACCTCTGATGCATTCCGTCGTTTAAACTACGACGTAAATAATAACTACCGCTTTGTTGAGTTGTGTGTGCAACGGATCCTGGGACGAGCCGTGTATGGCGATCGCGAACGCCTTGCCTGGTCCATCGTTCTGGCAACCAAAGGGTTGAATGGATTTGTTGATGAGCTGGTTGGCAGTGAAGAGTATCTCAACAATTTTGGTGATAACACCGTCCCCTACCAGCGTCGCCGGGTGTTGCCCCAGCGGGCACAGGGCGATCTGCCCTTTGCGCGGGTAGCCCGTTATGGAACAGATTACCGCGATCGCCTCCCTGCTCCTTACATGGATGGCTTTAAGAAAACGGGCATGTTCGAGCAATTCGAACCGTTCTCGCTACAAGCCTTCATTCAGCGAGCAAACTGGCCCGTTGTATCTGCCGTTTTAATTACCCTGTTTGCGCTTATTTTCCTCTTCTTGCTGTTAGCATCGACGACCAACTCGATCGCCGCATAACCCCAAAGTTTTGAGCAAGAAATTAAACCCAGTTGTTAGAAAAAAGGTGCGGCATTGCCGCACCTTTTTTCTAACAACTTACTCGCCATTTTTCTAACAAATGTTTTTTTATTCGATTAATAGCGGATGCGAGGATCGACCCAGGCATTGAGGATGTCGATGAGGATGGAGGCGATCGCCACAATGACCCCAAAGAACACCATAATGCCCTGAACAACCGGGTAATCCCGGTTTTCGATCGCCTCATACAGCCGATTCGCCAGTCCGGGCCAGTTGAAGGTGACTTCGGTGAGGATTGCGCCACCGAGGAGAGAGGCGATCGTCAGTCCCAACAAGGTGATGACGGGGATGAGGGCGTTTTTGAGGGCGTGGGCGAAGACGATACGGCGTTCGGGAATGCCACGGGCACGGGCAGCTTCCACATAGTCGGCGCGGAGGGTTTGCTTCAGGTTAATCCGCACAATGCGCTCGAAGATGCCGCTGAGCAGCAACCCCAGAGTAAGGCTGGGCAAAATCAAGTAATAGAAGGATGTGAAAAAGGCGTCGATGCGTCCGGTCAGCAGGCTATCCACCAGGTATAGCCCGGTAGGTCCGACAGGCGGATCCATTTGGAGGGGAAAGCGGGTGCCGATGGGAAACCACCGTAGCCGCACCGCAAACAGCAATTGCAGCAGCATTCCAAACCAGTACATGGGCACGGCGTAAGTGATGATACCAAACAGTCGCCCCCCGGCATCGAGGGCGGTGTTGGGTCTAGAGGCGGCGAGGGAACCGATGAGAATGCCGACGGTGACAGAGACCAGCATACTCAGTACGGTCAGTTCCAGGGTGGCAGGGAAGTGTGTCTGAATGATTTCCCAGACAGATTGCCCCTGAGTCGCCAGGGATGTGCCCAGATCCAGACGCAGTAAGTCACTGAGGTAGCGCAGGTATTGCAGCCAAACGGGAGCATCCAACCCCAGTCGTTCCCGCAGGGCATCTTTGGCAGCGTCGGGGGCACGTTCTCCCAACAGCGCATCCACGGGGTCACCGGGGGTTGCCCGCATCAGCAGGAAAACCAGGGTGGCGATCGTCCAGATCATCAGCGGAGCCAGGAGCAGCCGCGAGAGGACGTAATAGCGCAGAGCACCAGAACGGGAAGACATGGGATTTTTTGGATTTTGGATCTTGAATTTTGGATGGGGAGAGGGTGGAACCACGAAGGCACAAAGGCACAAAGGGATTTTCCTCTCCCGCTATGAAAGCCAGCCTACTTCTGGATTTGCCAGAGGAGGAACTGCTGGGTGGGCTGGATGGTGACCCCTTCAATGCCGGACTGGGCGAAAACGTAGTCCTTGTTTTGCCAGAGGGGGACGCTGGGCACATCCTCGACCATGATTTGTTGGATGTCGGAGAGGATGGCTTTGCGGGCTTCGGGGTCTTGTTCTGCCCGTTGCTGTTTGATCAGCTCGTTTGCCTGCTCGTTGTAGTAGAAGGTGCCATCTGAGAAGGTTGCGCCCGACTGGCATCCAGTATCGGCGCTGCCTTCGTCACAACTCAGGAAGGGCTGCACGAAGTTGTCCACATCAAAGAAGTCGGGATACCAGTTTTGCAGCACGGCAGGGTAGATGCCCTTTTCCATATTTTCGAATAGGGTCGCCCCTTCCACGTTCTGCACATCCACAGTGACGATGCCGGGGAGGGCATTTTCGATGGACTCTTTGAGGGTGTTGGCGACGATGCTGCGGGTAGTGGAGGCTGAGGGATACCAGAGTTCCAGGGTGAAGGGGTTAGTTTCGTTGAACCCGGCACTGGCGAGGAGTTCTTTTGCCATGTCGTAGTTGCCGTCGCCGTAGGCTTCCTGGAAAACAGGCTCGTGCACATCGAAAGCTTTGGGGATCATGCTGTAGAGCGGTTCAGCCTGTCCCTGGAAGACGCGATCGCGAATCAAGTTACGGTCTACCATCGCGGCGATCGCCTGCCGCACTTCCAGTTGATTCAGGGGAGCCATCTGCATGTTGAGGCTCATGTAGTTCACGACAGTGGTGCCTGCTTCAACCACAGTCCAGTCGTTCTGCTCGGCATTTTGCTCCAGGCTGGCAATCTGGTCCGGGTCGAGGGTTTGATAGGCGATATCAATTTCCCCGGTTTGGAAGGCGTTGAACAGGTTGGCGGGACTGGTGAAAAGCTGAATGTCGATGCCCTCATTGGCGGGGGGTTCGCCCCAGTAGTCGGGGTTGGCATCGAGCTTGATGGAATCGGTTGTGAAGGAGGACAGTTGGTAGGGACCTGTGCCAACGAAGGTGTCGGGTTGGAAGGAACCTGCGGCAATCTCGTAGCTATCGGGCGGCACGGGGGTAACGCCCCAGAAAGTCAGCAGGGCGGGAAACGCCGCAAAGGGAGAATTGAGGGTAATAGTCAGTTCCAGATCTCCCGTCGCCTCGACGGTATTAATCTTTTCGGCTAGCAGGAAGGAGGGGCGACCGCCATTTTCCATGAAGCGCTGGATGGAGAATGCCATTGCCTCCGCTGTGAAAGGGGTGCCGTCGTGGAAGGTGACGCCATCCCGCAGAGGAATGGTGTAAGTCAAGTTATCTTCGCTGACGGTGGGCAGTTCGGTGGCGAGTTGGGGAACCAGGTTCGTGGTGCCAGGTTCGTAGGTGTAGAGGCGATCGCCCATGTTGTAGAGCAGAATCCCCGGAAAAATCTCGTAGGCATCGGCGGGGTCCAGGGTTCGCGCCTTCAACGTCGTCCCCATCGAAACCCGCCCGCCTGAGGCTGTCTCTGCCGATTCATTCCCAGCATCGGCTGGAGTGGTGGCATCTTGCTGGGGCGCACCACAGCCCACAACCAGCGCCATACATAACCCAAACAACCCGGCAAACTGCAAAAACCTGCGCCAGTAGCGACGCGAAAAGCCCAATAGATTCATCAGTGAAACGCCCGTGGAGAGTGGAAAAGGTACAGTGAAATTGCTTGAAGCCGAAGCTTAAAAAAAGCTAAACGCAACCTGTTCAAAACTTTATACCGTTTTAGTGCAGAGAACTCAATCCGACGGGGGATACCCAATTTTCGTCAGGTGGGGCTATTTTCTCAAGCCCTTGATTTCGCGTGGGCAGAGCGCATGCAAAAACAAGGGTTTGAGAAGAATGGCGAAGGTATTGACAGAGCACCAGCACTTTCCAGCTATGAATATGACTTTGAGCCAGTACTTTCAGGAGCTTTTGGGGACTTACGTATTAGCCAGGAAACGGAGTTGCGGCAAAAATAGGGAGATTTTCAGTCATAGGGGACTAGCAAAAAAATAAGATCCCAGAGAGAGGGGGCGCGGGCGAAGCCCGCACCCCCTCTCTCTGGGATCTTATTTTTTTGCGAACCTCTAGCGACGAGAGCAAGTGGAATTTGGCTGATTAGGCACGCTAAACCCCGCAGTTTTGAAAACAAAACCTTGCTGATTTGAACCCCTATTACCTTAAGCAACTTAAAGAAATGAATAATTTGCATAAAAGATAATCAAAAATGCCAAACAACGTTTCCTGAAAATCCCTGGGAAGACGGTATATGACTCCAAGGCTGAATTCTTAAATCTTCATCAGAGTTACAGCCCATTTAATTGACAGACGCTATACTTATCAAGTCTTTTTGACCTAAGCCAAATGCCGCTGTGACGCATTGTATGCCGTAATTCAACGCAAGTGATGAAGCATTTTTTACCAGGAATTTGTATTGCGATAAATGCTTTGAATTCACGGTTTAGTCGTTTTCCTTGATCCCCACAGCTTATGTTTGTCTGCAACAAAGCTTTTGCCTTGATCCCTACCTTAAACCCCTACTGATGAGTCCAAAGGTGGCTTCCCTTTGAGTCTTTCTCCTCTTTTCTTTCGTTAGCAAGCAATGCTATGTCTTGCCTAGTGACTGTCGAGCGTAAACAAAGCTGAGGTGCCTGCAAGAGTCCAGGTTGAGCCCATTCAAATCACCTCATCAACAAGAATTCTCCCCGAGTAAATTAACATTATGGTTGACCTTTCCCCATCCACGGAGACAGCAAACACCTATCGTGAGCAGCCTCTGTTAGAAAACAGCGACCAACTGGAAAACAGCGACTACCCAGCCCGTCAGGCGGCGGTGGCAACAGGGGTCTATGTGACAGTGCATGGGCACTTTTATCAGCCTCCCCGCGAAAATCCCTACCTCAATGCCATTGAGCGGCAGCCCAGTGCGGCTCCTTTCCACAACTGGAATGAGCGCATTCATTACGAGTGCTATCGCCCCAATGCCTTTGCGCGGATTTTGAACGATCGCGGCGAACTCATCGACATTGTCAACAACTTTGAATACCTCAGCTTCAACATTGGTCCAACGCTGATGAGCTGGTTGGAACAGGCTGATCCCGAAGTGTATCAGCGGATTCTGGAGGCAGATCGGAAGAGCTGCGATCGCCTGAATGGACATGGCAATGCGATTGCCCAGGTCTACAACCATGTCATTCTGCCCCTGGCAAACGAGCGGGACAAATACACCCAGATCCGTTGGGGCAAAGCAGATTTTGAGCGGCGCTTTGGGCGATCGCCCGAAGGGATGTGGCTGGCAGAGACAGCGGTAGACTATCCCACCCTGGAAGCGCTGGTGGATGAGGGAATTCGGTTCATTATTCTGGCTCCTTCCCAGGCGCAGCGCTGTCGCCCCCAATCCACAGCCGAGCATCCGCATCCTGATTGGATCGAGGTGGGTGGTAGCCAGATTGATCCCAGCCGACCCTACCGTTGCTACCTGCCCCAAAGCAGTAACGAACCTCGCTACATCGACATCTTTTTCTACGATGGCCCCATTTCTCGCGATATGGGCTTTGGGGAGGTGTTGGGGTGCTCCCAGCACTTCGCGGCACGGCTCCGGCAGGCGGTGCGCGGGGATCATCGCAACACCCAGATGATTTCTGTTGCCACCGATGGCGAAACCTTTGGGCATCACAAAGGCGGCAGCGAAAAGGCAATTGCCTATGCCTTTACCCACGAATTTCCCAGCCTGGGCTGGACGGTGACCAACTATGCCCATTACCTGAGCCTGCATCCACCCACCTGGGAAGTCGAGCTAAAACCCGTAACCGCCTGGAGTTGCTCCCACGGGGTCAACCGCTGGCAGGATGACTGTGGCTGTGGCGGTGGTGGCGTCTGGCATCAGCGGTGGCGACGTCCCCTGCGCGACACCCTGGATTGGCTACGGGATGAGTTGGAGGATATTTATGCAACGGAAGGAACCCGGTTTTTCCAGGATCCCTGGTTGGCGCGGGATGAATATATCGAAGTGTTGGGCGATCGCTCCTCCACCAATATCAGCCGTTTCCTGAGCCGCCACCAGACCCATCCCCTCAACCATGCCGAGCGGGTCGATGCCCTGCGGCTGCTAGAGATGCAGCGCTATGCCCTGTTCATGTACACCAGTTGCGGCTGGTTCTTCGAGGAAGTGTCCCGCCCAGAGGGGGTGCAGGTGTTGCGCTACGCCTCGCGGGCACTGGAGCTTGCCGAAGAGGTGACGGGCGAACAACTGGAACGCGAGTTTGTGCAACGGCTGGCACAAATCCCCAGCAACGTGGAGTTGTTTGGCAATGGGGCAGAAATCTATCGCCAGTTGGTCGTGCCCAATCGCACGACCCTGCAACAGGTTGCCGCCCATTACGCCATCCGCTCACTCTTCCAGAGCTACCCCCAGGAATCGCGCATCTATTGCTATCGCACCCAACAACTGGACTACCAACTCCGGCGCATTGGCTCCCTGACCCTGGCGGTGGGGCAACTGCAACTGACCTCGGAGATCACCTGCGAAACGGCTTATCTGGTGTTTGCGGTGCTGCATCTGGGCGGGTGGGACTTCCACTGCTGCATCCAGCCCTTTGCCGGACGGCGGCTGTTCACCAAGTTGAAGGCAGAACTGTTCGCATCCCTGGAGCTAGCCAGTGCGGCACGGGTGATCCAGGCGATGAATCGGGCATTTGGGGAGCAGTCCTACAACCTGCAACATCTGTTTGCGGAAGATCGCCATCGCATTATGCGCCTGCTCAGCCAGTCTACCCTGACGCAGTTGGATCAACTCTATGCCCAGGTTTATCGGGATAACTTTGGGGTTTTGATGGCGTTTCACCGGGATGAGTTGGAAGTGCCCCAGGAACTTCAGGTGGCAGCGGAGATTGCGATCAGCCATCGGGCGGTGTCTGCCCTCAGCGCCCTGGAGCGGGAAACCAGCGATCTGCCCCCTGCCAACATTGAGCTTTGCCAGAGCTATCTGACGGAACTGGAGGCGATCGCCAACGAAGCACAACAACTCCGCTGCACCCTCCGCACCGCCCAAACCTGCCAGATCGTCGAACGCACGGTGCTGCGAATATTGTGGCAAGTCCTGCATACACCCGACCCGGCACATACCCCCAGAGGAATCCGAATGCTGGAGCAACTGCTGAACGTTGGGCGACAGCTTTGCCACGACCTGCCCTGCGATCGCGCCCAGGAGCTTTACCTGCGTCGCCTGCCCCTGGTGCTCCCAGCATTGCTAGAGGCAAGTCCTGAAAACCAAGCCCTCGTCCAACCATTGCTCCATCTGGGTCGGAGCTTAAAGGTCGATGTGGCTGGCTGGCGATCGCTCATCCCCGTCGCTTCCCCCGCTGGGCAAACAGAAACCAAATAACTCGATGTGCCCCCAAAGCTCGGTAAACTCAAGGCTAGCGTCCCCGTGGGGGCGCTAGCCTTCCAAGTCATGTAATCTCAAATCTTCGAGAACCAAAACCAGATATTTTCTGAAACGTCCGCTGCGCGGGCGTTTCAAAAAATATCTGAAGTGGGTTTTCGCGGGTGCAAGTCCTATACCAGTCTTGTTCCTAAGCCCAGGGCGTCGTCCTCCTCGGTTTGATCCGTCAGCAAGACAGGTTCCTGGTAGAGCGGCACGGTGAAAGTGACCGTTGACCCCAAGCCTTCGCCCAGGCTGAAAAACTTGACTACGCCCCCCATCTTTTCGACAAGGCGTTGGGAGATGGCAAGCCCCAACCCGGTGCCGCCATACTGACGGGTATGCGACCCATCCACCTGGCTAAAGGACTGAAACAGCAAATCCTGCTTCTCAAGGGAAACGCCAATTCCGGTGTCGGCAACGCTAATTTTGACCATGCCGGCATTGCGATCGCCCACATCCTCTTCATCCACGGTCGTTTTCTCAGCACTATGTTCCACCAGGTTTTTGGGAATCACTTCCGCCGAAATCGTGACACTGCCCTCATGGGTAAACTTAATGGCATTGCCCACCAGATTCAGCATGACCTGCAACAAGCGCTGGTAATTGCCAAAGAGAATCACAGGGTCACGGGTTGCGGGAACCCGGATCTCGTAGCGTAAATTTTTCTGCTCTGCCTGGTGGCGGGTAAAGCCCTCCAGATCATTCAGCAACGTATCCAGCTTCACGGGATTGCAGGTAATCTGCATCTTGCCCGCTTCAATTTTGGCGAGGTCAAGAATGTCATTAATAATGTTGAGCAAATGCACCGCCGAGTTGTAAGCCTCGCTCACAAACTCGTCGTGCTCCTCCTGGTCATCTGCCATGCCATCCAGCACCAGCTTCAGGAAGCCGATCATGCCGTTAAGGGGCGTCCGCAGTTCGTGGGAGGTGTTTGCCAAAAACTCGGTTTTGAGGCGAGAGGCTTCTTCAGCTTTGCGGCGTTCCTCCTGCAAAGCGTTTTTCTGCCGGATGAGGTTTTCGTTCAACTCCTGCAAATCGGCATAGAGTTTGGCATGGGCAACCCCGGTGCCGACCTGATCCGCCAATTCGCCAATCAGTTCAATTTCCCGCATCGACAGGTCAGGGGAATGTTCAGAGGTGTCGAGCAGCAGCAGCCCGTTGGGTTGTCCCTGGTAGCAGGTGGCGATCGCCAGTCGGGGTCTGGAGCCAAAGTCTCCCTGATCGCTGGGAATCTGGTGCGGCTGCCGGGTGGCGATCGCCCGTTCCAGATGGGGATGATCCGCCAGCAGTAGCTCTGTGTTGAGCATCGTGGAATGCGCCGTGGGGTTGTGTTCCGCCACAATTTTCACAGCCGCCTGCCCAGGACTATAGGAGCCAATCAGACAGCGACGCAGATGCAGCGACTCACCCAACCCCCGCACCGTCTGGCTCAAAATGGTGTCCAGGTCGAGCGAGCGACGCGTATTCCAGGCAATTTGGGTGAGCAGCTTTTCGTAGCGACTGGAATAGGGAGCCAGTTGCGCCGGAACAACAGTCGGCAGGTCGCGAATCCAGTCTTCCCCTTCCTCTGCGCTGCAGGTTTTGATGGGCGACCCCGTCAGAACAACCTGGGACGACAGCCGCCCCGGCAACAAAATGGGGCTAAGGTTGAGCGCACAGATGAGGATGCGATCGCCGCAGTAAAAGGGATAAGAAAAGCTCTGGGGCGTCAGCAATTGGAGCGACTGACGAACCCGTTCTAGAAAAAACTCGGGTTGGAGGGGAGCAAACCCTTGCTGGGCATCTGCGACCCGTCCAGACAAGGCAGACAATTGGGGATCGGCATCCGCCCCTAGCGCGTAGGCAAATGTCAAATAGTGCCCGTCTCCATCTAGCGTAATGACAATCTGTCCCCTCGATGCGTCGAGTTCAGTGGCACCATTTGAGAGCGGTGGGGAGTCGATAATCCCGCTATGTCTCGTGGATGAAGATGGGTAGGGACTGGAAGATGTCATCAGGCTTCAAAACAACTGCCAACAGCTTAACAACGTCAAAATGACAGCAGGGTCAAAACGTTGGAAAAATTAGAGAAGAAATCCTTATACGATCTTACCCAAAGCTAAACTGCAATCCTTCGTTGGAACAACAAGAATACGCAGTTTATTCAAACAGGCAAGTAATCAGATGAGCCAGCAATATGAGCCAGCAATAGTCAAGGAATGATGCACCGAAAGTTGAAAATTAACACTACAGATCTAATCGATTCAGTAGATTCAGCTTCAGTAGATTCAGCTTCAGTAGATTCAGCTTCAGCAGATCAAAAAGATAGGTCAGCGTAGATTCAAGAACTTTGGATGGGGTTGAGGTATCTGTTTCCCACAAACCCAAAGTTGAAACACCCGTTGGGGACTTGATCCAGCTTCCAACCCGGTATTACTCCACTATCAAATCTATACATTTCCCAAAACCCATAATAATTCCTAGGTAAAAGGAACGAGTCAGTAGAAATACAGAAGGGCACTGATAGATTCGGTAACTTTACCCATGGGTGAAGAAAGAGGTAGATTGCGCAACGCTCAAGCTTCTGTACAATTCAAGCTTTTTGTAAATGAAGCTTTACACGAACCGAAGGCATATATAACCCTACAAACGGCTACTCAAAGCGGGGAACTTCGTATTGCTTTGAGAGGGTTAACCTCCTCGCAAGCTCACTGTTTAAGGAAAGGACGAGGAGGGCAAGGTTACCGAGTTTGGCTTTTGGGCGCTTTGCTTCAGGACGCAAGCACAGGAGGCAAAGCGCCTCAGTCGTTCCATTCGCCCCGAGGTGGCACAGGGGGGTTGCGTCGGAGCGATCGCGTCAGGTCATCATCCCGCTGGCTTCCGCCCCGCAGCCATTGCCGCACCGCCACCTCAATGACCTTGCTGGGGTCGGAGGTGAGGTGGTTGATCTGATCCAGCAATTCCGCATCAATTTGAACCGATAGCTCTACTTTTTCGGAGACATTTTTGGCTTCAAGGGTTGGTTCATTCATAACAGCACTCCATAAAAAACGGGAAAGGGATCTGTCCAACAGGCAGGTAGTTACCCCAGTGGTACGTTATGGTGAGGGAGGAAGGAAAGTCTCTGGCAACGCCATCTGGGCTATGTCACTTAGACCAGGTTGTGCAGATTGTATCGCTCAGACCCGGTCGCTCAGAGCAGTTTGGTCAACAAGCTTTGGTCAACAAGCTTTGGTCAACAAGCATCTTCAGCTTTCCAAGGTTCCAGATCCGCGAGTCCAGTTTTGCGACATAAATGCCGCTTGTCTGGCAGCCTCTCCCGGACTGGGTCATCCCCTGGTGCTGGCGATCGCACTTTATTCTTTTCTCTTTTCACCTACTCTATTGTGGCATCCATTTGTGGCATCCATTGCTTAACGTCGAGGAAAGAACCTGCACCCGCTCGACGTTACCCTGATTGCAGAAGGGATGCCAACCTTCATCATCTGCGGCTATTTTGTAGAGTGAGTCGGGTTTATGGCGACCCCTTGCCGGGCTATGCGCGTTGATGTTGGAAGCATTACAATATTTTAAGTCGAGCTGCGGCTTTGATTTTGCAATCTCGTCTACAGGAAAGCGGTTTGGGTCGTTTTTAGATTTGCACCTTTGCAGATTTGCACCTCTGCGCCGTTTGTCCTGATGTTTCTCCCCTGCCCTTGGGACTGCGATCGCAGTAAAATCCATTTCACTGCCCCAGTACATTTTCAGCAAATTCCTCTCCAAAATCTCCCTGAGACGATTCCTCGTTGAGCTACCCACTTCTTGATCTGCAAGGATTGACAGAACTTATATATGACTGACGCACCCGTTTCTCATATTCGCAATTTTTCCATCATTGCCCATATTGATCATGGCAAATCGACGCTGGCTGATCGGCTCCTGCAATACACAGGAACGGTGAGCGATCGCGAAATGAAGGAACAGTTTCTCGACTCGATGGATCTGGAGCGAGAACGGGGAATTACCATCAAACTTCAGGCAGCCCGAATGAACTACGTCAGTAAGGACGGGCAAACCTACGTGCTCAACCTGATTGACACACCGGGACATGTGGATTTCTCCTACGAGGTATCGCGATCGCTCGCTGCCTGTGAGGGGGCGTTGCTGGTGGTGGATGCCTCCCAGGGCGTTGAGGCACAAACCCTGGCGAATGTGTACCTGGCGCTGGAGCACGACCTGGAAATCATCCCCGTGCTGAATAAAATTGACCTGCCGGGTGCTGAACCCGACCGGGTAAAGCAGGAAATCGAAGACATTATCGGGCTGGATTGTAGCGATGCTATCCTTGCCTCCGCCAAAGAGGGCATCGGTATCCCAGAGATTCTGGAATCCATTGTGCAGATGGTTCCACCGCCCCAAGACACCATTGACCAGCCGCTGCGGGCACTGATTTTTGACAGCTACTACGACCCCTACCGGGGTGTGATCGTCTACTTCCGGGTAATGGATGGGCAGTTGAATAAGGGCGATCGCGTCAAGCTCATGGCGTCGGGTAAGGAGTACGAGATCGACGAACTGGGGGTGCTGTCTCCCACGCAGGTCGAGGTTGATTCGCTCCACGCCGGAGAAGTGGGCTACCTGTCTGCCTCCATCAAGGCGGTCGAAGATGCGCGAGTTGGGGACACTATCACCCTGGCAAAGGGGAGTGCGCCGGGTCCGCTACCGGGCTACAAAGAAGCGAAGCCGATGGTCTTTTGCGGGCTGTTTCCCAGCGACTCCGAGCAGTTTGAAGACCTGCGCGATGCCCTCGACAAGCTCCGGCTCAACGACGCTGCCCTGCAATATGAACCGGAAACCTCCAGCGCGATGGGTTTTGGCTTTCGCTGCGGCTTCCTCGGCTTGCTGCACATGGAAATTGTGCAGGAACGCCTGGAGCGGGAATATGACCTGGATCTGATTACCACGGCTCCCTCCGTAATTTATCGGGTTACAAAGTTAGACGGCGAAGTGCTGATGATTGACAACCCCAGCAACCTGCCCGACCCGCAACACCGGGAACGCATTGAAGAACCCTACGTACGGGTCGATATGATCGTTCCCGAAGAGTTTGTGGGTCCGTTGATGGAACTGAGCCAGAGCCGACGGGGCGACTTCAGGGACATGAAGTACCTGGCACAGGGACGCACCACGCTCACCTACGAGATTCCCCTGGCAGAGGTGGTAACGGATTTCTTTGACCAGATGAAGTCGCGATCGCGCGGATACGCCAGTATGGAATATCAACTCATTGGCTACCGTGAAAATCCCCTGGTCAAGCTCGACATCTTGATCAACGGCGACCCCGTCGATCCGCTGGCGACCATCGTTCACCGCGACAAAGCCTACTACGTTGGCAAAGCCCTGGTGGAGCGGCTCAAGGAACTGATTCCCCGACACCAGTTCAAGATCCCGATCCAAGCCTCTATTGGTAGCCGAGTGGTCGCCAGTGAGCATATTCCCGCTCTCCGCAAGGACGTTTTGGCGAAGTGCTATGGCGGCGACATCTCCCGGAAGAAAAAGCTTTTGCAGAAGCAAGCAAAGGGTAAGAAACGTCTGAAGGCGATCGGCACGGTGGATGTGCCCCAGGAGGCGTTTATGGCAGTTCTCAAGTTGCAGTAGAACGGCTGCACGGTCGAACACCATCTGGATAAATTTAGAAGCGATCGCCTGAATTGGGCGATCGCTTTTTGCAGGCGTCCAACCAGCACCGCCAAGTAATGCCAGTCCCTCATGCCAGTGACAGCACGCGTTGCGTGCTGTCACTGGCACCCCCAGGAATGAAACTTACATTTTTAGAGTAATTGAGTGAAGTCTATGTGGGGTCATCCTGGGGTTGGGCGATCGCTCGCTGGGACAGATCAGCGAAAACCGATGGGTTGGCGTAAAGAGCAACCCGTCCTTGTTGGACAAGTAGCCTGATTGAGGAGGGGCGATCGCCCAAGCTGAAAAGTCTTATTGGATAGGCTATCTAGCCACAAACGATGGTTGGACCTTCATTTTTTTGGTGAAACTACAAAGACCAATTATCTAATCCGGAATTTCTTTTTAAGGAAACAAACAAACTTTTGCTTATCTTAGAACCGTCTCAAAGAACGAATTAAGGGTTTTACCAGACAAGGGTTTACATGAACTTAATTCAGGGTGATTGAAGATGTCGATTTTAAGAACATTCAACTAAATATAAGACACTAGTAATCCAACCCGGATAGGGTGTTTACATAAGCAAATTTACATTTGCGGTGCCTGTCAGGGTTCTCCTACCTATTTTTTTAGTGGTAGTAAAGGTAGTTAAAACATGTTAGGAAATTATTTTCCAGGGAATTCTACTACTTGAACAGGTGAAGAACCTTGCAGAAGTAAAGCATTGTCCCCAAAAACACAGATCAATCCGTATAAACCCTGCCCTCTCCCAAAATTTTCCAAAAGGATTTTTGGGGTTTAGGGAATGGTCTGTGAATTTACTGAGATTGCCAACTCCATCTTTTTCATTCTTTGCAGACTTTGCAAACTTTGCAGACATCTAGTCTGACAAAGACAGTTCCTTGTGGTTTTGATTCTGTTCCTGAACTCCGTTATCGAAGGTAGCTATACACCAATGGTCTCTAGCAATCATTCCTCTAATCTCGTTTTTATCGATTCGAGCATTGATAATCACCAGGTCATTCGTGAGTCCTTTCAAGGTAAAGCCGAGGTTGTGCTGCTAGATGCAGCCCAGGATGGGGTTGCACAGATTTCTCAAGTCCTCGCTCAACGGCAGCAAGTATCGAGTATTCAAATTATTTCCCACGGTACCAATGGCGAATTGCACCTGGGGCAAACAACCCTGAATGCCGACAACCTCGATCAATATGCCGCGACATTGCAATCCTGGTCTGCGACACTGGCAGACAATGCCGACATCTTGCTCTATGGCTGCAATGTGGCTGCCGATGCCTCGGGGCAAGCCTTTGTAGATCAGATCGCCTACCTCACAGGGGCAGATGTTGCGGCATCCACTGACCTGACGGGTGCAGCAACCCAAGGTGGTGATTGGGAACTGGAATACACCGCTGGGCAGGTAGATTTGGCGATCGCCCCTACCGCCGCATCCCTGAGCGCGTTTGATGGAGTGCTGGCAGCATTTGGCACCAACAATGTGGTTGTGCTGCGGGTTGGAGACGGCACCTTTATTCGGGAAGGACAAACAGCTCCTGTCTTTTTGGATGAATACACTCCCGATTTATCTAGACGGGTACAGTCAATTGCCCTCCCCACTGCAGACACAGGGCTAAACCAAACGCTGACAATTCCGAATCATTGGAATGCAGCATTGGGGCTATCGGGAGATGGGCAATATCTCGTTTTTGGCGGATATGACCTTCCGATTGAGCGATTTGTTGGCACCGAGATGGTGATCGGTCTGGTAGATGGTGCAGGCGCGGTCGATACAAGTAATCGCTTTGTGGGGAGTAACAATCGCTTGCGTGCGGTTGCGACCGAAGATGGTAGCCAGTTCTGGGTAGCCATTACCGACGATGTTCGGCGGCTGGATTATGGTAGCGGTGTTACGGAGTCCTTGCTTGTTCCTCCGACCACGTTCACTGCAAAGGGGTTAGAGATTTATGACGGGCAACTCTATGCTTCAACGGATGAAACAACCACCGTTAATGGACAGGACTTTCGCCCACTGAGCCAGGTTGGCGAGGGCGTTCCAACAACCCCAGAGCTAATTTCTCCACTACCCGGTGCAGGTAACGTTTTCAACACGGAAGAATTTGTTTTTCTCGATCGCTCAGCGGCAGTAGACGGAGTCGATACTGCTTATGTTGCGGGGTTCGGCGGTATCCATAAGTTATCATTCAATGGCACCACCTGGACAAGAGAAGGCGTCTTTGCGGGACCAGCCTCCACTAGCAACACGTGGAGTGGTTTAACCGGACGGGTTATGGCTACAGGGGTTGAGCTGTTTGCGGTGCGGGGGGCACGGCAGTTGGTGCGAGTGACCGATACCGCCGCCTTTGATGCCAACTTTAATGGCACCCAAACCCATGTGCGGGCACTGGATGATGTAAGTGAAGCCAACATCCGCTTCCGGGGCGTTGCGTTTACGCCCTCCCTGCCTGTGGCAAGCCTGACCATCATTGATGGTATTGCCCTGGAAGCCAGCGATAATGTGGGCACCGTGCGGGTTGCCCGCTCGACCATCGCTGGGGAAACGCGGGTCAATATCAACCTGGCGGGAACGGCGATCGCCAACGACTACACCATTGTGGGTGGCACCCGCAACGGCAATATCGTCACCGTTACTATTCCCACCGGGCAGGAGTTTTTTGACCTGACCATCATTGCCAACTCCGATTCGCAAGTCGAGCCAGACGAAACCCTCAACCTGTCGCTGGCAGCGGGCAACTACACCATTAATACTGCGGCCCAAAACGGAACCATTACCCTGCAAGACAATCTGCCCCGTGCGTTTGGGGAAGGCAACATCATTGTGCTGCGAGTGGGCGATGGCGGAGCCTACGGCGATGGACGACTGGTTCCGGGTTTTCTAGATGAGTACACAGCCAACGGAACGCTGGTACAGTCGATCGCCCTGCCGATCGTGGATGAAGGGAACAACCAAACTTTGACCCTGTCAAATGGCAGAGGTACGTCCCTCAACCTCTCTGCCGATGGGCAATTCCTGGTATTGGGTGGGTTCGATAATCGCGTTGGGGCGTTTGCAGGGGCAGAGCGAACCCTGGCATTGGTAGATGGAGCCGGGGCGATCGACACCACCACCCGCTTCACCGATGGCGCGGGTGCTTTTCGGAGTGTTGCCACCATTGATGGTAGCCAGTTCTGGACTTCAGACAATAGTCTACGATTTGTTCCCTATGGCAACAATGGAACCAGCACCTTGCTTAATGGCACTTCCCTCAGGAGCATTTTGGAGGTGTATGATGGGCAGCTTTATGTTTCCCTGGATGACACCACTGCGCCGCCCCTCAGCCAGGTGGGGGCAGGAACCCCACCGACCACTGCCCCCGCTGCATTGACTGCCCTACCCATGGTGGGGGGGAATGCCATTCGCAATGCCCAGGAGTTTGTGTTCCTCGATCGCTCTGCTACGGTGGATGGTCTCGATACCATCTACATCATTGGGTTTGATGGAATTTATAAATTTTCGTTCAATGGCACAGAGTGGATTGCCAGAGGGCGCTTTGCTGGTGCGGCTGGCGGAGACCGCAACTGGCTTGGGCTAGCCGGACAAGTTACGGCGCAAGGGGTCGAACTCTTTGCCGCACGGGGCGATCAACTCCTACGCGTTGTGGATACCGCTGCCTTTGATGCCAACTTTGCAGGAACAGGAACCGAATTGGCGATCGCCCCTGCCAATACCGACTTCCGTGGCATCGCCTTTGCCCCCGCAGCCCCCACCGTAACCCTCACCGCCACCAGCGCGACCGTCGAAGAAACCGGAGCGGCCAACGCCAGCACCTTCGAAGTCACCCGCTCCACAGGCTTCAAGACAATGATTGTGGAGTTAGACATCAGCGGCACGGCTCTGCTCAATACCGACTACACTCTCACAGGCGCTACGATTGATGGCTCTCGGCTGCGCATCACCCTCGCGCCCAACCAGCTTTCGGCAACCTTTGCCCTTACCACCGTCCCAGACAGCTTCGTAGAAGGCAACGAGACGGTAACTCTTTCCTTCGTACCGGGCGGCTATCGCATTGACCCAGCCACCCCCAATGCGACCGTCACCATCATCGACAACCGTGCTCCCGTCGGCACACCCGACACCTTTGCGGTGGATGAAGATGGCACCCTGACAGTTCCCGCTGCGGATGGGGTGCTGGACAATGACAGCGATGCCGAGGGTAATCCGTTTACGGCAGTTCTAGAAACCGATGTGAGCAACGGTGAACTGACGCTGAATGCCAATGGCTCCTTCACCTATGAACCCGACGCCAATTTTAATGGCACCGATTCCTTCACCTATCGGGCGATCGATTCATTTGGCGCAGCCTCTGCCCCCATCACCGTCACCCTCACCGTAAATCCTGTCCAGGATGTTCCGGTTGGGACAGCCGATGGCTACATTGTTCAGGAAGACACCCCCATCGACATTGCAGCGGAAAGCGGCGTTCTGGCTAACGACACCGACGTTGATGGAGAAACCCTGACGGCTGTATTGGTCAGCGACGTAACCTCTGGAACCCTGACCCTGAACGAAGATGGTTCCTTCACCTACACTCCTGACCTGGACTTCAACGGCATCGACAGCTTCACCTACCAGGCGAACGATGGCATCGACAACTCCAATCTCGTCACCGTAACACTGACCGTCCGCCCCCAACAGGATCCTCCGGTTGCCACAGCAGATACTTACACCGTTAACGAAGACAACACGTTGACGGTTCCCGTCGCCGCTGGAGTGCTCGACAATGACACCGACGCCGATGGCGATGGGTTGACCGCTGTCCTGGTTGGCAATGTGACATCGGGAAGCCTGACCCTGAATGCGAATGGCTCTTTCACCTACATCCCCGCAGCCAACTTCAATGGCACCGACAGCTTTACCTACCGGGCAAACGACGGTACAGCCGCTTCCAACCTCGTCACCGTAACGCTGACGGTAAACCCGGTTCAAGATGTTCCGGTTGCCGTAGAGGATGCCTACAGCGTTGATGAAGACAATACCCTGACCGTTCCCGTAGCAAATGGGTTGCTGGATAACGATACTGACGTGGATGGCGATCCGTTGACCGCTGTGCTGGTTGACGGCGTCACCTCTGGCACGCTCACCCTGAATGCCAATGGCTCTTTCACCTATAGTCCCAACGAAAACTTCAGCGGTACCGACAGCTTTACCTACCGGGCAAACGACGGTACAGCCGCTTCCAACCTCGTCACCGTAACGCTGACGGTCAACCCGGTTCAAGATGTTCCGGTTGCCGTAGAGGATGCCTACAGCGTTGATGAAGACAATACCCTGACCGTTCCCGTAGCAAATGGGTTGCTGAATAACGATACTGACGTGGATGGGGAGCCGCTGACGGCGGTGCTGGTTGACGGCGTCACCTCTGGCACACTGACCCTGAATGCCAATGGCTCTTTCACCTATAGCCCCAACGAAAACTTCAACGGTACCGACACCTTCACCTATCAGGCAAACGACGGCACGGCAGACTCCAACCTTGTCACCGTAACGCTGACGGTCAATCCAATTCAAGATGCTCCGGTTGCGGTAGCCGATGCTTACAGCCTTGATGAGGATACGACGCTGACGGTTCCCGTGGCGGATGGGGTGCTGGAAAATGACGGCGATGTGGATGGGGAGCCATTGACTGCTGTGCTGGTCGATGATGTGGATTTTGGCTCCCTGACGCTGAATGCCGATGGTTCGTTTACCTACATCCCCGACGCCAACTTCAATGGCATCGATTCCTTTACCTATCGGGCAACTGATGGCTTGGATGATGCGGCGGAGGTGACGGTTGAGCTAACAGTCAACCCTGCACCGGATGCCCCCATCGCCCAACCCGATGCCTACACTCTGGACGAAGACACGACGCTGACGCTCACCCTGCCCCAGAGCATCTTGCAAAATGACCAGGATGTGGACAATGACCCGCTGACGGCAGTGTTGGTGGCTGATGTGCAGTCGGGAACCCTGACCCTGAATGCGGATGGCACCTTCAGCTACACCCCCGATGCCAACTTTAATGGCACCGACTCTTTTACCTACCGAGCAAACGATGGAACGAACAACTCCCTGCCTACGGAGGTAACGCTCACCATCAATGCCATTCCCGATACACCTGTGGCGATCGCCGAGCAATATACTCTGGCAGAAGACACCACCCTGGTGGTAGACGTAGCAGATGGGGTGCTGAACAACGATACCGACGGCGATGGGGAAACCCTGGCGATTCAGATTGTCAGTGGGGTAAGCAACGGCACCTTGGACGCCAATGCGGACGGCAGTTTTACCTATATCCCCAATGCGAATTTCAACGGAGTCGATCAGTTCTCCTACCGGGCTGAGGATCCGAGTGGGCTGTTTTCGGAGGTTACCACCGTCACGCTGAATGTGACTCCGGTTGCCGATGCACCGATGGGAGAGAGCGATCGCTATGCCATCAACCAGCGCCAAACCCTGCGGGTTAACTCGGCAAACGGAGTGCTGAACAATGACAGCGATGCCGATAACGACAGCCTTGCGGCAGAACTGGTAAGCACCACCCCCAACGGTAGCCTGAGCCTGAACCCGAATGGCTCCTTTGTTTACACACCCAACGACAACTTCAGCGGCACGGATACCTTCACCTATCGGGTGAGCGATGGGGCAAACCGCTCAACGGTAACAACGGTTGCTATTGATGTGGCGTTTCAAAACCGTGCGCCCGTGGTGCAGCAGGCGATCGCCAACCAGTCTTTGCAGGAAGATCAGCGCTTTTCCTTCCGCATTCCTGCCGCAGCCTTTGGGGATCCCGACGGGCATGCGCTCACCTACTCGGCCCAGCAGAGCAACGGACAACCCCTGCCCAACTGGCTGAATTTCGATGCGGCTAATGGTCGCTTCTTTGGGGTGCCCCGCAACCACTCCGTTGGCGACACGCGGATACGCATCACAGCGACAGATCCCTTTGGAGCCAGCACCAGCGACATGTTCCTGCTCCGGGTCGCCAACACCAACGATGCCCCCCGGCGTGGACAGCCCCTTTCTAACACCGATGCCACCGCTAACGAACGCTTTAGCTTCCGCCTGCCCCGCAATGCCTTCATCGACCCAGATACAGGCGACTCTCTCCGCTACGAGGCACTTTTGGGTGACGGTAATATGCTCCCCAATTGGCTCAAGTTCAATGCCAATACCCAACGCTTCTTTGGGCGTCCCCCTGGCAATGCCGTGGGTTCCTACAGCATTCGCGTGCGGGCAACGGACGAAGCCGGAGCATCCACAGCCAATTCGTTTATCTTCCGGGTGCGACCGGGCGACGTTATACGCGACCCCAGTGGGGACAACCTGATTCTGGGAACCCAGTGGAATGATTCTGACAGCGTGCGCGGCACCGCAGGGAGCGATCGCATCAACAGCCTGGGAGGCAACGACTACATTCGTGCCTTTGGCGGCGATGATGTGCTCCTGGGTGGCAGTGGCAACGATGTGCTGGATGGCGGCACAGGCAACGACTGGCTCATCGGTGGCGGTGGCAACGACACCCTCATCGGCAACAGCGGTGCCGATGTGTTTATTCTCAGCACGGGCGATCGCACGGATAGGATCCTCGACTTTGAAGATGGGAGCGATCGCATCGGATTGACCCGAGAACTGTCCTTCACCGACCTGCGGATGGTACAGCGGGGCAGTACAACGGAGGTGCAAATCGGCAATGGCAACCTGGTGCTGGCACAACTGGCTGGCGTGGCTGCCACCAGCCTGACTGCCGCCGACTTCATCGCCGTCTAAGGGCTAAGCAAGAGAATAAAGACCCCATTTGGGGAAAGCAGGTGCGGCGACGCCGCACCTGCTTTCCCCAAATGGGGTCTTTATTCTCTTGGAGCACTCTACCGGGTCAACATAGAGGGTCAACGCAGAAAACGGGATGACAGTGCCACCCCGTTTTCTGTGTTTAGGGTTCAGGTAAAACCTAACGAGCCTGGCGGGGCATTCCGCGTAGGGGAATGCGCGATTGGGTAGAAGCCGAAGCCCCATCCGTCAGCCGTCGCATGGCAACATCTGCCTGCAACACGGAAATTGCGCGGTTGTATTGGGGATCTGCCATCGTGGCAATGGAATCGGGGTTGCGGCTCAATTGCTGTTGCTGGGCGGCAGTCAGCTCTATCGCTACATCCGGTGTAATGCCCCGCTGGCTAATGTCTGTTCCGTTGGGGGTGTAGTAGTGGGAGATAGTGACCGCCAGTCCAGAACCATCAGACAACTGATAGACCTGTTGTACCAGAGCCTTTCCAAAGGTTTGGCTCCCGACCACAGTGGCACGGCGGTTATCCCGCAACGCCCCGGTCAAAATTTCGCTGGAACTCGCCGAATTGCCATCCACCAGCACCACCAGTGGCAGTTGGGTCAGCGCCGTATCATTCGCCATCACGGAAATACTTTCGCCACCCCGATCCACCGTGCTCACGATGGTTCCTGTGGGTAGCCACATCCGCGCAATTTCGATGCTGGCATCCAGCAAACCACCGGGGTTGCCCCGCAGATCTAGCACAAACCCTTCAGCTCCCTGTTCCGACAGGTCTTCGATCGCCGATTGCATTTGCTCAGCCGCATGGGCGCTAAACTCGGTCAGCTGGATATAGCCCACTTCCAGGTCTTGCTCTTGCTTGAGGGTGTAATGCACATTGGTCAGCTCAATCCGTGCCCGTGTGACAACCACCTCAAAGCTATCCTCGCTTTCCCGCTGCATCCGCAGTGTGATGGGGCTGCCTTCTTCCCCCCGAATCCGCTCCGACGCTTCCTCCAGGCTCATGCCATCCGTTGCAATGCCATCAATGGAGAGGATGCGATCGCCCGCTTCCAGCCCAGATTCTGCCGCTGGTGAATTGGGCAATACTTCCACGATGATTAGCTCATCTGACCCATCCTCTTTCTGCAACCGAATGCCAACCCCCGAAAGTTCGCCCGATGTCTGACTGGTTAGCACTTCGTACTGCTCTGGGGTCATAAACCGGGTGTAGGGATCTTGCAGGCGGCGAAGGGCTCGGTTCAAAGCCGTATAGGCTTCTCGCGTTGAAGAATATTCCTGGCTCAACAACTCATAACGCACCTCTTCCCAGTCCACGTTATTAAAGGAGTTGTCCACATAGACGCGGTTGACAATTTGCCATGCTTCGTCGAGGACTTCTTTGGGGCTGGATTCCAGACTGGCATGGACGGCAGTGCTGAAGTTGGGGGAGATGAGCGCCAACGTTGTACTGGCGGCAAACAACCCGGTGAGGAAAAGCGGATGGCGAAAGGGAAAACGCCGGGAAGCAGACGGAGCTTTGTGCAAATTTTGAGGCATATGCGGCATGGGTTGAGTTGCTGAGAAGGACGAGCGAACGAGAGAATCGCGCCTGAGAGCAAAAACCAGGTAGCCCTGAACTGCCGCCTTCCGAACGGAGGTGGCGATGGCGACCCAAATGTTTCTGGGAGCAAAAGCGTGGTAAAACCCCTGAAAACGGGAGAACCGCTAGGTTTAGTCGGCAAATTTAGTCGGCAAAGAATGGTGAACGAGTTTCGGTGGCGGTTACTACAAGAACGGGGTAAGCCATTCCGGAGCGTCAAGACGCCATCCCGCAATCTGTTGACCCCTTAGTTTGATTGAACCTGCTCAAACCGAATCTGCCTGTCAAATAAATTACCGTAAACCTGTTCCGGTACGGAATACCGCTCCGGTGCATACCGACAGCAAGCGGACAAGTCAGACGAGCAACTCCTCGAGTGTGCTTTCAGGATAACTATTCCCTTTGGCGATGTCTCGGCTTTTGTGTGACAGTTTCTTGAAATCTACCCAGAATCGCCATGTTTCTTCACAATCTTGATAATACATCCGTACTTTTTGCTGTTATCCTGCGGTAAGAAACGCTGCGTGTAAAGGGGCGATCGCCATGTCTGTTGAGCAGACCAGTCAGTTGCTTCAACTCATCCTCAATTCGGTGTTGATGGTTGCGGTATGTGGTGTGGTGTTGATGGGGTTGCTGGCGCACCAGGGCACACTCTACCAGCGGCTGCAATGGCTCAACCGCGAATGCCGTGAGCAGTTGATGGGCACGGCTTTTCTGGAGCGCGATCGCTTTCAGTACATGAAGGTGCAGCAGAAGATTTTGCGGGAGCGCTACCGCCAGGCACAAAACAGTATTTTCCTTGCCTATGCTGCCCTGCTGGCGTTACTGCTCAGCACCTTTCTGCTGTCCTGCCGCACCTTCTTGCAGGTCAACAGTCTGATTCCCAGTTCCCTCTTCTTTTTTGTGCTAGGAAATATTGCGCTGCTCTGTAGTGCCGGGCTGATTCTGCTGGAAGTCCAGCGGGGACGCAACTCGGTGCTGTCAGAACTGCGGGATTGGATGCGGGGCGTGGAGCCACGCCCCGAACCGCCCCGCCTGGCACTGCCCCCCAGCCGAGAACGCCGCACCCGCGACGGGCGATCGCGCCGCCGCGCCCGCGTTAGCTAAGGATTACAAACGAAACAAAACCTGCGCCAATTTTTCTCAAGTTCTTGATTTTGGGTGCGCTGACCGCACCCAAAATCAAGAACTTGAGAAAAATTGGCGAGCATGGTCACAGGCGATAATGCCGCGCTACTTCATCCGCCGCTCGATGCAATAGGGAGTGGCGATATACCAGCGCATCAAAGTCATCGCCATAGCCGCCCCCAATCACACAGGCAACGGGGTATCCCTGGCTGAGACAGGACTGAAGCACCTGCATTTCCCGGCGATACAGTCCTGTATCCGTGAGCGCCAGCTTGCCCAGGCGATCGCCCACATGGGGATCTACCCCAGCGTCATAGAACACCAGATCGGGCTTGAACTGGCTGAGCAAGTCCGGCAGATAGTTCGCCAGGGTTTGTAGATAGTCCTCGTCTTCCATGCCCTCCGGCAGCGGTACATCCAGGTCGCTGGTCTGCTTTTTGGCAGGAAAGTTAATGGCACAGTGCATGGAAAAGGTAAACACATCGGGATCATCCCGAAAGATAAATGCCGTGCCATCGCCCTGATGCACATCCAGATCCACAATCAGGATGCGCTGCGCTAAGCCCTGCTTTTGCACATAGCGAGTGGCGATCGCCAAATCATTAAAAATGCAAAACCCAGAGCCATAGTCCGGGAAGGCGTGGTGCGTTCCCCCTGCCGTGTTGCACGCCAGCCCCGTTTGAAGTGCCAGCTTGGCGGTGAGGGCAGTGCCGCTGGCGGCGATGCAGGTGCGGTGCGCCAGGGCGGCACTCCAGGGCAACCCAATGCGGCGCTGCGCTTTGGGGGGCAAGGTGCCACTGCGGTAGGCGCTCACATACTCCGGCGTATGCACCAACTCCAGCCAATGCTGCTCCAGCATTTCGGGGGCAACAAATTGCTCTGCCTCTGCCACCCCATCCCGCAGCAGCAAGTCATGGAGGTGACCAAACTTATTCATCGGGAAGCGGTGGTCAGGGGGCAGCGGGGCAACGTAGTCGGGATGGTAGACGAAGAGAGGGCGCATTGGGTGAGTGGATTGGGTGGATGGGTGGATGGGTGGGTGGATGGTGAGAGGGTGAATGGTGAGAGGGGGGGATGGGGGGATGGGTGGGTGGATGGGGGATGGGTGGATGGGGGATGGGTGGATGGGGGGATGGGTAGGGGCGGGTTTTGCGGAATCTCTGGCAACCTGCAAGGGTTTCCTATCAAACCCGCCCGTACAACACCCCCGATGGATTCCCACCCGTACAACACCCCCGATAGGTTCCCACCCGGACAACACCCCCGATGGATTTCCCGCCCGTACAACACCCCCGATGGATTCCCACCCGACAACACCCCCGATGGGTTCTCGCTCATACAATCCCCTGAGTACAACACCCCCGATGGATTCCCGCCCGGACAACACCCCCGATGGATTCCCGCCCGTACAACACCCCCGATGGATTTCCCACCCGACAACACCCCCGATGGGTTCCCGCTCATACAATCCCCTGATGGGTTCCCGCCCGTACATCCCCGTACAATCCGCCCATACACATGTTGATTGGTCCACGATCTTCCATGAATTTTATTGAATGCCGTTAGCGCAGCGTAACGCATCTTCGTTGCCCTTACCTGGCAAGGGTTTGTCCCATCAGGAAGCAGGGACAAAGGTGAGGGAATAGCGGTAGAGGGCGACGGGGCGATCGCCCGCCTGGTCAAATTCTGGGTCCTGGGGTGAGAGGTAGATCGCCGTTACCTGATCGGCGGTGATGCTGGGATCGCCTTCCCTGGAAGGCTGTAGACGGGTGTAGCGGGTCGTGGTTTCCACCTGGTTGAGGTAGAGCTGGTTGGAGCGGCGGAATTCCTGCTGAAAGATTTCGCTGGTCACGAACTCTGCGGGGTCGGGGGTTTCGGTGGCGCGGGCAGAAACCGTAGAGATGAGGCGGCGATCGCCCTGCAAGATCGTCAGTTGCCGATTGGGATTGGTCGGATCTACCTTCACATCAACGACAGGGCTATTCTCCGGATGGGTGGGATCATCCAGATACGCCCGTGCCAGGTTGCGTCCGTTGAAGGCGCGATCGGCAACAACCGGGACGATCTGCGGAAGCGGTCTCAGAAACCCAAAGCTTTGGGGCAGGGGAGGGCGATCGACCGGGACAAATCGTGCCTGAAACGGAATGGGCTGGTTCAAAAACTGACGATTTTTTTCAAAACCGGGGGTGGTCACCGCTGGAGCCAGGGGGGCTGCCAGATCTACCAGGGTGGTGATCACATCCCAGGTGCCGCGAAACCAGTCGGGGTAGTACAAATCGCCCGCTGCCGCCTGCACCGGGGGGCGTGCTTCCCAGTCGGGGAATTGCGCCAGGCGTTCTATCAAGGTTCCGGCGATCGCCCCACTGCTCCATCCCACCAAAAGCCACCCCAACCAGCCCCATAACAGGAGCGATCGCCGCAGGGCGCAGAACCCTCCAGGAGCCCTCTGCCCCCGGGTCTGTGCCGGGAAAAGACTGATTTTTTGCCAGGGGTTTATGGTTTGCCAGAACGGACGTGCCATCGGGTAAAAGCTCGGTTATGGTAGCGGGAAGTGGAACGGGGAAACCAGGCGTCTCTAGCGGATAGGGCAGGTTCTCTCCCCTTTCTATTGTGCGGGGATTTACAGGCAATTCCAGGCTGGAGCCCCATTTGCTCCACCCGATTTTGATAGTGGGTTTCCTGGAGACAAGGTCATCGTCTGGCCAAGGAGGGGAGTATGAACAAGAAAACGCTTGGGTTAGTGCTGGGGCTAACGCTGGGATCGCTAGTCACCGCCCAGCCTGGGATGGCGCAGTCCATTCGCTCGGCGGAGGATGGAACGAACACACGGGTACGCGTGGAGGGCGATCGCTACCGCATCACAGGCGGTCAGACCTCCGGTGATGGAGCCAACCTGTTCCACAGCTTCGAAGCCTTTGGGCTGACGGCAGAGGAAATCGCCGTCTTTCGCTCCCGCGCCGAGGTGGAGAACATTCTGGGGCGCATCAATGGCGGCGATGCCTCCTACATCAATGGTTTGTTGCGGGTGTTGGGCGGCGATGCCAACCTGTTTTTAATGAACCCGGCGGGCATTGTGTTTGGCGAAAATGCACGGCTCGACTTGGGGGGCAGCTTCACCGCCACAACCGCAACGGGGATTGGCTTTGAAAATGGCTGGTTCAACGTAGTAGGCACGCCGGATTATGCCAGTCTGGTGGGTGCGCCTAACGGCTACACCTTTGCGGTGGGTCAACCGGGGGCGATCGCCAATTACGGTAACCTGTCCGTCGATTCAGGGAATATCACCCTGCTGGCGGGGACTGTAGTTAACACCGGCAGCCTCTCGGTGCCCAATGGCGATCTGACGCTGACGGCTGTTCCTGGCTCCAGCCGCGTCCAACTCACCCAGGAGGGCAGCCTGCTCAGCCTGGAACTGGAAACCACTGGCATTCAACAGTTGGTGGAGAATCCTCTGGCTTTGCCAGAACTGCTCACTGGAGGCAGCATCGCGCCCCCGGAACAGTTCACGGTGGAAAATAACCGGGTGTTGGTGGGCAATGGAATTGCGGTCAACCCAGGAGATGTGGCGATCGCCCCCACCCAACCGCTACAAGCCCAGAATGGCAGCTTCACCGCCACCGAAAATCTGACGCTCCTGGATGCCACACTGGAAGCCACGGAAAACCTCTCCTTGCAGGCAGGGAACACCGTCCTGGTGCGGGACAGCGAAGCGGCTCCGTTGCGGGCGATCGCGGGCGATCGCCTGCGGCTCCAGGGCAATCAGACCGTTGATATTTTTGCGCTCACCCATCCCAACAGTGGGCTGTTTTCGGGTGGGGCAATGGTATTGCGATCGCCCAACCCCGTGCTGGGAGATGCCCACTACTTCAGCGGCGGCAACTTCCGCATCGAACGACCAGATGGCAACCTGGGCAGTCTCTTCAGCCCGTTTGATCCAGTCATTCGTTCCCAGGGCGATATTTCCTTCCAGTCCTACCAGGGCGCATCACTCCATGTTATTGCCGGAGGACAGGTACGCATCCCCGGCACCATCACCATCATCGGGGCAGATGGCACAAATGGTTTAGCAGAACGGATTACCCTATCCGATGGCACCTCCATTCTTGTGGATGGCATCAATCGTCCTACTCTGGATATTCGAGCCGGGGTTGCCAATGTCAATACCACTCAGATCATTGGTGAGCCCAGTCCTCCAGGGCTAAACCTGAACCCTGGCGCAGCCCCCAGCAATGCCAACATCTTCCTGGGCGCAATCAACATGTCCGTTCCCAATAGCCAAATCTTTCTCAGCACCCAGTATCAGCCCAACACCAGCCTCAGCGGGGGCAGCATCCGGTTGCGAGACAGCGCCCCCACCCTCACCGGAAATGGAGGCGACATTATTATTGATGCGCGAAATAGCGTGCAAGCTATTCAGGGATTGAACACAAGCAACCCATCGGGTACGGCGGGCAACGTACTGGTGCTGGCAGATGAAGATATTTCCATCTCCAACAGCGGCATTCAAACCTCTGGACTGGCGGCAGGGGATGTGCAACTGCGCAGCCGCAGGGGCGATGTGACTATCAACGGAGGCATTGAAGCTAGCTCTGCCGCTGGGCAGGGGGGCAATATTCTGGTGAATGGTCCAAATAGTATTCGCATCAACGGCAACCTATCTACCCGTGCAACTGGAACAGAGGATCGCAACGGCAGACCCCTGAATAGTGGCAACATTGTACTGGAATCGTTTGGCACCATTAGAATCGGCGATTTGAACACAACCTCCAACAGGGGTCGGGGTGGCAGTGTCAGTGTGTTCAGCATCTTCAGTAGCATTGCAACAGGTGCCATCAATACCCAGGGCACCATCGGCGGCGCAGTCAGGCTCAATGCACTGGAAGACGTGACGTTTGGTTCGATCACTACCGGAGCCAATCTTTCTCAGGTTGGCGGAAATATTTTCCTGACAGGTTTCAATATTTCTGGAAACGCGCTGACAGCCTCAGCCCAAAGGCAGGGCGGCACGATCAGCGTGGCGGCTGAGGGGGCAGTTGCGCTTACCAACGCCACCGCAGAAGGGAATGAAGGAGGAGCGCTCTCTATCTCCGCTGCAACCACCGAGGTGAATAACGTGGATGTTAGCGGTAGCACCCAGGGAGGGAGCATTGAAATTGCTAGCGATACCGTTCGCACAGGCAACCTCGCCGCCCGTGCCCCCAGGGGGCTTGGCGGCACCATTCAGCTAAACAGCTTGACCGAGCTGCTGACGGGAAACATCTCCGTAGAAGGAGAAACCGGGGGAGAACTGGAGCTTTTGGCGGGCACTGCGATCGCCACCGGACAACTCTCCAGTGCAGGAACAGTGGGCGACGGAGGCGCGGTGTTCCTGGAATCCACAGGGAGAATTGAGATCGGTGCCATTGATGCCCGTGGGGGCGCAGCAGGGCAGGGGGGCGCAGTCGAAGTAACCGCGTCGGAGTTTGTCCGAGTGTTGGGAACGGTCTTTGATGAATCGATCAATGCCCCTGCCAGTATTACGGCATCTGGCAGCAGCGGCGGCTCTATCGTGATCAATCACGGTGGCTCTTCCTTTGCCACCCCTTTCACCGTGGGCGATCCCAGCCTGAACGGCACCGCTGGAGCCATCACCACGGGAGAAGATACGCTTTTCCCCGGCGAAGGTTTTGAGTCCAATGTCATTCGGGGCAATCTTTCTATCCTGACAACAGAGGTAGATGAGTTGCCCCCGGATGGTGAGCCAGACCGCGAAGGGGAGAATCAGTTTAACGCTGGGGAAATTGACGACTTCGATGATGATGAAGACTTTGAAGAGGATGAAGACTGGGATGAATTGGATGAGGAACTGGATGATGAATTGGACGAATTTGACGACTTACTCTTTTTAGCGGCGGAGACCGTTCCCCTTGACAATGCGGTTTTCAGTGATGTGGAAGGGGATTTTTCGGGCGAGTTTACCGACTATCTTGATGTAACGGAGCCAGCCATTGCCTCGGTTGACGATGCCCGAACCACCCTCAATGCCGTGAACCAGGCGACGGGCTTAAGCCCAGCCCTGCTCTATATCAATTTTGTCCCTGTGGTGGTCGGCTCTAATAATCCAGACTTAGAGCAGTTGGAACTGGTGTTAGTGACGTCGGGCGAAAATCCGGTGCGCAAGCGGGTGTTGGGGGCAACGCGATCGCAAGTCATGGAGGTTGCCCGACAGTTTCGGCAGGAAGTTACCAACCCCATCCGCACTCGCACCACCAGCTATTTGCCCCATGCCCAGCAACTTTATAACTGGCTCATTGCGCCCCTGGAAGAAGAGTTGCAGGCAGAAGGGGTGGAAAATATCTCCTTTGTTTTGGCGGCAGGCTTGCGATCGCTCCCCATCGCCGCCCTCCACGATGGCGAAGGCTTTTTGGTCGAGCGCTACAGCGTCGGCTTGATGCCCAGCCTCAGCCTGGTGGATACCCGCTTCCGCAACATTCAAGATAACCAGGTGCTGGCAATGGGTGCAGCCCAATTTGCTGACCAGTTTCCCCTGCCTGCGGTGCCGTTCGAAGTAAACGGAATTGCCAATGACATCTGGGAAGGCGAAGCCTTTTTGAATGAGGAATTTACCCTGAACACCCTGCTACAGGAACGGCGGGACACCCCCTTTGGCATCGTTCACCTGGCAACCCACGGCGAATTTCGCCCTGGTGAATTGAGCAATTCTTACATTCAATTTTGGGATCAGCGGTTGCAACTGGATCAACTGCGGCAACTAAACTTGAACAACCCGCCCGTAAACTTGCTGGTGCTGAGTGCCTGCCGGATGGCACTGGGGGATACCCAGGCGGAACTGGGCTTTGCTGGCTTGGCGGTGCAGGCAGGGGTGCAGACGGCTCTGGCAAGCCTCTGGTATGTGTCCGATGCCGGAACCCTGGCACTCATGACAGAGTTCTATCGGGCATTGCAGGACAATCCAACGAAGGCGGAAGCACTGCGTAGGGCACAGCTTGCCATGATTCGAGGCGAAGTGCAGTTGGAAGGAGACAGCCTGATGAGCCGGGGTGTTCCGGCGATCGCCCTCCCCAGCGACCTGCTCAAGGGCGAATCTCCCAACCTTGCTCACCCCTACTACTGGTCAGCCTTCACCCTGATCGGGAGTCCCTGGTAGGAGCAATTTGGGTTAGTCTCAGAACCAGGATGATGGTTGGAAACGCAGCGCAGTGCGGCGTGTGCCCAACTATCATCCTGGTTCTGGATGTTATTTTTGGATGTTATTTTTGGATGTTATTTTTGGCACTGTTTGCAGAAATGCGCCGATCGCCCGGCTAGCTTGAGCCGTTGGATGGGGGAGCCACAGGTGCGGCAGGGTTCGCCTTCCCGGTCATACACCCAGGCGCGTTGCCCGTAATTGCCGTTGATGCCTTCCACATCCCGAAAGTTGCTGAAGGTGGTGCCGCGAGAGGCGATCGCCTGGGTCAACACATCTTGAATGGCAGCATGGATGCGCTGAAACTGCTTGCCGTTTAAGCGCGAGCACAGCTTTTGGGGACGGATGCCGCTCATGAATAGCGCTTCGTCGGCGTAGATATTGCCAATGCCCGCCACAATGGATTGATCCAGCAAGGCGTTTTTGATGGGGCGGATGCGGCGGTGCAGTTGGGTTTTCAAATAATCTGAGGTGAAATCTGCCGAAAGTGGTTCGGGTCCCAGCTTTTGCAATCCCGTAATCACCTGTTCGGGCGGGACACCAGCAGGCACCGACCACATTTGCCCAAAGGTGCGTTGATCAATGAAGCGGAGTTCGCGATCGCCCTCCATAAACAACCGCACCCGGCAGTGGGTTTGCACAGGCTCATCCGGGCGCGTCCAGAACAATTGCCCGGTCATGCGCAGGTGAACCCCAAGCCAGCCCCCTTCCTCTGCCAGTTCGCCGATGAGGTACTTGCCCCGTCGATGCCACTGGGCGATCGCCCGTCCCCGCAAATTCTCCAAAAACTCCGCTGGCGAGGGATAGGCAACAGTTCGATCTAGCAGCACCTCGCCCCCCTCAATCTGTTGCTTCAGCGTCGTCGCATTCAGCCCCCGACGCACCGTTTCCACTTCAGGCAATTCCGGCACAAGCTCACCGCAACCCATTCAATCGTAAACGTTCGAGACCGGGCATTCCGCCAAGCGGTAGCCAAAACCTCTCTCCCTTCAATCTATCGGACTTGCTGGCATTCCGGGCATAGATTCCAGGAACTTCCGTCGCCGTTCCTAGACCCGTTTACGAAGTTGGCTAGAGATCCGCTGGTTCACGTAGCCATTTTTGACCTCATACAGAGTTTTCTCGATGTGCTCCTTCCAGGCATCCGGTTCCATTTCCAGAGGTGCGACCATCTTGAGACAGGCAAACACAGCTTTATCCAGCACCATTGACGCAATCCGCTCTGGGTCCATGTTGATGCCAGGTTTGTAAAAGTCGTAGTCGCCCCAAAACACGACTTCGCAATCATAGAACCCTTTGTTATTGAGGAAATGGCTGGCTTTGAGGATAGAAAGGCGATGGGTAGGAACAAGCGCGCCCCGCCGTCGCTCAGACTGAATCTTGGCACGCTCCCGTTCGGCTCCCGATGTTTTTGCATGGGGCAGCGGACCCAAAAAATCCAGGTAGAAGTGTAAATCTTGAGGGGCAGACGTAATGGCAGACTGCGCTTCCTTGTGGCTCTGGCGTTTGGGTGAATAGACCCAGGTTCGCACAGAGCGGGGGGTGTCGCGTCCGGTAACCAGGCTAATCAAGCCCCAATCTCCGGTGTGGGAGCGAATGTTTTGGAAGGGTTTGCGAACGTCCTGTTTCTTCCCGTTTTGCCACCAAAGAAACCGCCGAATAAAATTAAGGGCATCTTCAATGATGCGATCAATAATCATGGTTCATCTCCCCATTTTTTGTGGTTGTTGAGTGAACTCCTCAAATGCAAAACATCTCAATTTTGATTAACCACTGATTTCAAAAAATAAGCTTTTTAAAGCGCCAAACTTTAGCCCCAAACTTTAGCCAGGGGATGCCCTTCATTTTTAGGTAGGTAGTTGATTTACGGTGAGATGTTTGCCGCCTCATCCTAAGGATACCCGCCACCATTGCAAAGCTAACGCAGCTCTCCGTTTCTTCATGTTTTCGGGGAATTCAGGACGGTTAAGGAGCGATCGCTCTCCCTTTTCACCAGAATTTCCTCCTTTAAAAATATTTTCTACGTAAAACTATCTAACCCTCATCAAAGAAATTTAAAAAAAATATCCCGTAACTATGGAAATCTCTCCAATCTCTCAAGTGAAATGTGCAAGAAAATTCCGTATTTTCTAACAATATGCTCATCATTTTTTAAGTCCTTTGATTTGGCATGTGCCCAACGCACCCAAAATCAAGGATCCAAAAAAATGGTGAAGGTATTGTAATGGTAAAGGTCTTGTATTAGGGACTCGCAAAAAATAAGATCCCGGAGAGAGGGGACGTGGCTGAGCCACGCCCCCTCTCTCCGGGATCTTATTTTTTGCTAACTCCTTAAAAGAGGGCGCGGCTCAGCCACGCCCTCTTTTAAAAAACGGGAAAGTCCTTTTCTGGAAATCATCCAAAGAATTTTGGATGGGCGCTAAATCGGGGCATGCCCCAGAGCCAATCCGGTAACCAGCATCCCAAACACCAGGAAGGGCTGGGCACTGGCTTGATACTTCACATCGTTTTCCAGGGGGGCGCGCAGGAAGTACATATCCTGGAAGGTAATTTGTGGAATGATGAGCAGCAGCAGGATTGTGGCGTAAAGGTTCTGTCCAACGCTGATGAGGTAAGCCGCGACACCTGCCTGGAAGATGTCGATCATCAGCACGCAAATCCAGGCGGCGGTGTCAATCCCAAACATCACAGGCAGGGATTTAAGACCGAGCTGGCGATCGCCCTCCACGCTCTTGAAGTCGTTGACCACCGCAATGCCCAGTCCGGCAAGGCTATAGAACAGCGTGAGAATGACAATTTTCGTATTCAAGTCCCCAAACAGGGCATGACCCGCCCACCAGGGCAAGGCAATGTAGCTTGCGCCCAGGGCATAGTTCCCCAGCCAGCCATTTTTCTTCAGCTTCAGCGGGGGCGCAGAGTAGATATAGGACAGGAACGAACCGCCGAGTGCCAGGGCAGTAATTGTCGGGAACTCGTGCCCCGCCCATAGATCGAGGAGATAGGCAACGCCAACCCCAGCGAACAACAACACCAGAATTTGGGTGACGACCTGGGGCACCGAAATCGCCCCGGAGGGAATGGGGCGGTAGGGTTCGTTGATGGCGTCGATGTCGCGATCGTAGAAGTCGTTGAGGGTTTGGGTATAGCCTGCCAGCAACGGACCCGACAGCAGCATACAGGCAGCCGCAACCAGCACATGCTCCAGATCCCAGCGGTAGCCGCCCGCCGATGCCGCGCCACAAACGACCCCCCAGATCAGCGGAATCCAGGTGATGGGCTTCATCAGTTGTAGGCGAATTTTCCAGATGTTGGTTTCGGCATCTGCTCCTTTCATGCCCAGCAGTTGTCGAGCTTTGCCGCCACGATTTGCCTTGGCAGCAGGCGCATCCGGGGCGACAGGGGTTACAGGAGATTGCTCAGGGGTTTGGGAAGACTCAGTCATGACGACGTATCGCGTCCTTCAAGGGTGCAAGGTTAGGTCAACAAGAATCAGGCTCATGAATTCATACAAATTCAATCAGAGATATGAATCCAATCCAATGAATCCAATCCAATGAATCCAATCCAATGAATCCAATCCAATGAATCCAATCCAATGAATCCAATCCAATGAATTCAATCAATATGAATCAATGTGAAGCTGACTCCCTTCTGTTTTACCGTGAATTGGCACAGGGTGGGGATGGGTGATAGGGGTTCTTTGGCGATCGCCCCCAGAATTTGACCCATCTTGACAGCCATCATGAGGAAAGCGTTAGATGAAGCAGTTGCAAACCTCTGCCCCTCTTCCCTTCAACACTGCCGATTGGCGCTATGTCCTCAACCTTTTTCCCTCCGCAAGTTTCAGACACCTTTGTCGAGCGGATGCGATCGCACCTGCCTTACCACACCGAATCCCCTGCACTGATTTTCCTGAAAAATGGCGAGACGGAAGCGGTGCGCTTTTCCTACGGAGAGCTGGATCGGCAGGCACGGGCGATCGCCACCACCCTCCAGACCCAAATTGCTGCCTGGGGCGATGCGCCCACAGAGCATCGGGCATTGCTTGTCTATCCCTATGAAGGCGGTGCGGAGTTTGTGGCGGCGTTTCTCGGCTGCCTCTATGCCGGGGTTGTTGCCGTGCCCTGTGCGGCTCCCCGCAATCGGTCGGGTTGGGCAGATCTGGGCGATCGCCTGGAGTCTGCCGCTGCGAAGCTCATCCTCACCAGCCCAAAACTGTTGTCCACTCTCAAAAAACAGTTAGGAAATCTGGCGATCGAACCCCACTGGCTGACCACAGATGCCGCCCTGGAAGGCAACCCTGACCAGTGGCAGACACCCGACCTGACGGGCGACCATCTGGCGTTTTTGCAATTCACCTCCGGTTCCACAGGTAAACCCAAAGGGGTCTGTGTCAGCCATCGCGCCATTCTGCAAAACCAGCGCATGATCCAGGATGCCTTTGGGCATGACACCAGCAGTGTTGGGGTGGGCTGGCTGCCGCTGTTTCACGACATGGGGCTGATTGGCAATGTGCTGCAACCGCTCTACCTCGGTAGCTACAGCGTGCTGATGTCGCCGCTTGATTTTGTACAAAAGCCCGTGCGTTGGCTACAAGCGGTGTCGCGCTATGGGGCAACCACCAGCGGCGGACCCAATTTTGCCTATGACTTGCTGTGCGATCGCATTACCCCAGAACAACGGGCAGAGCTAGACTTGAGCCGCTGGCAGGTCGCCTTCTCAGGAGCCGAACCCGTCCTTGCCCAAACCATCGAGCGCTTTTCCAATACCTTTGCCGACTGCGGCTTTCGCTCCACTGCCTTCTATCCCTGCTATGGCATGGCAGAGGCAACCCTGCTGATCAGTGGGGGCGAAGCCGGGCAGGCTCCCATCTGCTGCACGGTGGATGATGCAGCCCTGGAACAAAACCGGGTGCAGTTGATCAAAGACGAGACAGAAGCACAGGGGCGATCGCTCATCAGTTGCGGCAAACCGCGTTTGGACGGACGCATCGTGATAGCCGATCCCCAAACGGGGCGGCAATGTGCCCCCGATGAGGTTGGCGAGATTTGGGTGGCGGGTTCTGGCATGGGAACGGGTTACTGGAATATGCCAGAGATGAGCGATCGCACCTTCCGCGCCCACCTCGACAGCGGCGAGGGTCCATTTCTGCGCACAGGCGACCTCGGCTTTTTGCATAAGGGCAATCTCTTCATCACCGGACGGCTAAATGATGTGCTGGTGTTTTGGGGACTCAACCATTACCCGCAGCACATCGAGCAGACCGTCACCGCCTGCCATCCGGGGTTCCGCCCCAATGGCGCTGCCGCCTTTTCCGTTGAGGTGAACGGCTCCCAGCGGCTCGTCGTTGCCCAGGAGGTAGAGCGGCAGTTCTGCAACAAACTCACCCTTACTGAAGTGGTGGAACCCCTGCGCTGGCAGGTGTTTCAGGAGCATTTCATTGACCTCTACGGCATTGTGTTGCTGAAGCCCGGCGGCTTGCCCCGCACCTCCAGCGGCAAGATTCAACGCCAACGCTGCCGGGAGCAGTTTGTTGCCGGGGGCTGGGAACCCTTAGCAGAGTGGCGATCGCCCCACCCCGATGCCCAGAACATGACCGCGCTCATCGAACATTACTTCAACCCGATGACCCATCTGCGCCGTGCCACCAGCACCACCACCGCCCGCCTGAAGCGCCTCCTCACCATCCTTCAGTCCAAATCCGCACAACCCCCAACTTCCTGAGGAGCAGGTTTTATTTAATTTTCAATCCTAACGGCTGAGCGAGCCATGCACAGCCCATTTTTCAAAAAGCCTTGATTCTGCGGGCGTCGAGCGCTTACAGAATCAAGGCTTTTTGAAAAATGGCGAAGGTATTAAATTTGCGTAGAATGCAAATAGTTTGCCCCCGTTGCTACCCAAACGAAACCTGTGTCTGTATCAACCCGCCCGCTAGATATTGCCAATCTGCAAGCCCAACTCGACAAGCACCTGACGGCCCGTGGCTGGTGCGATAGTTCCACTCCCCCAACGTTGCTGGCGCATGGGGAAGCCAATTTGATCTTTCGATTGGGCGAAGAGTTTTTGGTGCGGGTCGCCGTCAATACGCCGAACAAGCGCTTTGAGGGCGACTTTCAGCGCGTGACGCAGTTTGAGCAGCTCGTCCTTACCTACATCAAGGGAACAGGCATTGGGCATGAGCTACAAGCCAGCCAGCTTGAACCCACCGCCGATTTTCCCTACACCTATCTGATCACCAACTACCTGCCGGGAAGCGCACTGGACTACAGCCGATCGCACCTCCAGCAATGCGCCGAAACCCTGGCGCAGCTTCACCGCCTGCCCTTTGTCCGGGGTTACGAACTGGATGCAGTGCGATCGCACCTCCCCACCCTCACTCAACCTCTCACCACCTTCTTCGAGGAAGCCCGCGACTACGCCCAGCCCTATCTGGAGTCTCCTGATGCGGAACCGGAGGTGGTGGAAATGCTGCGATCGGCACTGGCAAAGGCAGAACAGCGGTTGAGCGTCGAACATTTGTTGAGCGATTATCCCCATCAATGCCTGGTTCACAGCGACCATACCTTCGAAAACTGGGTGATCAACGACCAGCGAGCGCACTTGATTGATTGGGAATGGGCAGAAATCGGTTCTCCCGCTGGGGACTTAGGACACTTCCTGTCGCCTGTGACGGTGCGGCGGCGGCAGGGCTATCACTTGCCCCAGGGCGATCGCGCCTACTTCCTCCAGTGCTACTACGATGCCCTCGAAGACGCCGACCTCGCCCACCGCATCGAGCGCCACTTCGCCGCCTTCGGTCCCTTCCCCGCCCTCCGCTCCTTCTGCTGGACGGCGGGCTACTGGATCACCGCCAACCGCTGGTATGCCGACTCCGAAGACAGCCCTAATGCGGGCGATCGCGTGGAACGCCTGAAGCGCAGCCGCCAACAATTTCCCGGCTTCTACCAAGAACTAATGGACTGGTTCAACGAACCGATCTAACCCTGGATCTCCAAAATCCCACTCCAGATATTTTTTGAAACCCAGACAGTGTGTGCGTTTCAAAAAATATCTGAACCCTTCAATCCAATTTCCCGCCACACCGTAACACAGCAAGCAAACACTTCACCAATGCTTTGATACTGTAGGATGCGTTAGCGCCAGCGTAACGCATCAAACCCTTACGGATAGAGGTTATTGCTTGACGCTTCAGGAACGCAAATTGCCATAAACCAACTTTTTGTAGGTCAGGCATCCTGCCTGATCCGGGACAGCCGGGATAGCCGGGACAACCGGGACAGCCGGGACAGCCGAGACGGCTATCCTACCTTGGTTAACTTGCGTTCGTGAGAGCGACAGTTTAAGGGGGCGATCGCCCCCTTAAACCAACAGCAACAGCCATCAGCACCATTCAAAAGATCAAAAGACCAGCGGAGGAAACAGCGTTTTGGAGAACCTCAAAGCCATCATCATCGGTGCAGGCATGGGCGGACTCACCGCCGGAATCGCCCTCAAACAAGCTGGCTATACCGTCGAGATCTACGATCGCGTCCGCGAACTCCGCCCCGCCGGAGCCGGAATCTCCCTCTGGTCAAACGGCGTGAAAGTGCTGAACCGCCTGGGCTTGGGCAAAGAAATTGCCCACATCGGCGGACAGATGGATCGGATGGCATACTACAGCATGACCGGGGAAGTGCTGACCGACTTCAGCCTGCAACCCCTCGTCGAAACCGTTGGACAACGCCCTTACCCCGTCTCCCGCACCGATCTACAAACCATGCTGCTCCACGCTTTTGGGGAAGATGCGGTGCAACTCAACTCCAAATGCGTTGGGGTTAAACAAGATGAAACCTCCGTCACCGCTCTGTTTGAGGATGGGCGAACCGCCACAGGGGATGTGCTGGTCGCCGCAGACGGCACCCACTCCATCATCCGCAGCCACATTCTGGGAGAGCAGCGTGAGCGGCAATATGTGGGCTATGTCAACTGGAACGGGCTGGTTCCCATCAGCGAAGACCTCGCCCCTGCCAATAGCTGGGTCATCTATGTGGGCGATCACAAACGCGCCTCGTTGATGCCCGTCGGCGGCGATCAGTTCTACTTTTTCCTGGATGTGCCGCTGCCCAAAGGCACGGAAAGCAGCCCAGACACCTATCGCGAAGAACTGTCCAGCCACTTCAAGGGCTGGGCACAACCCGTGCAAAACCTGATTCAGCGACTCGATCCCCACAAGACGAATCGGGTCGAAATCCACGACATCCCGCCCCTGGAAACCCTGGTGAAAGGGCGTATTGCGCTCCTTGGAGATGCAGGACACAGCACCGCCCCCGACCTGGGGCAGGGGGGCTGTCAGGCGATGGAAGACGCCCTGGTGCTGGCAACCATGCTCCAGACCACCAACCTGAGCGTAGAGGATGCCCTCCAGCGCTACGAAGCCGCCCGCAAGGATCGCGTCGCCGATGTCGTCTCCCGCGCCCGCAAGCGCTCGAACGTGACCCACGGCAAAGACCCCGAAGCCACCCAGAGCTGGTATGCAGAGCTAAAGACCGAGGACGGAACCCGCATTATGGAAGCCATCTCACGCACCATTCTGGCAGGACCGTTGGGGTAAAGCCCCCCCCGGCAAGCCCCTTAGGATCACGTACAAAACAAAACCGGGAATTTTTGATGAGAAGCGCGGCAGTGCCGCGCTTCTCATCAAAAATTCCCGGTTTTGTTTTATTTTCAATCCTTAGGAGATTTCGGGAGCATCGGCAGAATTGTCTTCGTCGTCCTCATTGGCTTCGAGGAGCAGACGAATCGCCATGATGATAAAACCGATCGCCGCGATGCCCTTCACCCAGCGGGTTGGCAACAGATAACCCATGCCGCCCCCAATCCATACCCCAATAAAGCTTGCCAGCACCAGTGCCGCTGCGGTTCCCAAGAAGACAGCACGAATGGATTTGGTGCTGCAACCGAGGGCGATCGCCGCAATTTGGCTCTTGTCTCCCAACTCCGAGACGAACACCGTGACGAAAGCTAACGCCAACAATTTCAGGTCAATCAAAGGGAAGAGTTCAGTCATGGTTTTGGAAGAGACAATCAGTTGGAGAGGAGACAATCGTACTGTTCAAAAAGCGTGGCAACAACTGGGGAAAAGCGGCAGGTTAGCCGTGCCAGACATCCAGCAATAGGAGTGCGGCAATGCCGAGCAGCAAAATTGCTGCGAAGCGCTCCAGGAGTCGCGGAGAAATATGCCTGGACAACCAGCGACCCAGCAGCACCCCACACAAACTGGTCGCCACCAATGCCAAACCTGCCCCAATAAACACCGTCCAGGGAGAACCGGATTCGGCACTCATGAGCAATACAGTCAACTGAGTTTTGTCACCAACTTCCGCCAGAAAAATTGTGAGGAAGGTGGAAAGGAAAATCTGTAGCTCTCCCTTCCAGGTCAAGGTTTCAGGCGGGGAGATCTGAGTCGAATTCTGATCTACCTTGTCCATTACCGAGTCTTCTGTCGAGTCCTCGGCAGAGAATTTGGCAGAGGAGAGAGCGGTACTGTCTTGCAAGGATTCGTCAGCCGCCGCCAGGGTTTCTGGTTGTTTCTCAGAGGCAGGCATGGCGATCGCAACGGGTAGCAAGTCTTCGGTCAGGGTTTGGGGTTGGGGAGTAAGATTCACAAGCAATCGAATAAACGACAACTTCTTTTCAGATTCTTTTCATTATCTGTTGCAATCTCCATAGATGCAAATGATCGAGCAAAATTTTGAATCCCAATTTGACCTCCCATGTAAATCTCATCAGGGTCGCCAAGCCCAGGCATGGTTAGCCCAACTGCGGCAGGAGCGGGCGATCGCCGTCATCCGTTCTCCTGACCTGGCGCTGGGTAGCCGCATGGCACAGGCTGTAGCCGCTGGGGGCATCCACCACATCGAAATCACCTGGAACAGCGATCGCCCCGCTCACCTTGTTAGCCAACTACGAGAAACCCTGCCCCAGTGCAGCATTGGAGCAGGGACGTTGTTGACGGAGGCACAGGTAAAGGAGGCGATCGCCGCTGGGTCGCAATTTCTCTTCACTCCCCATACCCAGCTTGACCTGATCCGCTGTGCAGTGCAGGCAGACTGCCCGATGGTCGCCGGAACCCTGACCCCGACAGAAATTGTTACGGCATGGCAGGCAGGGGCTACCGCTGCCAAAGTCTTTCCCATCAAAGCCGTGGGTGGAGCCGAGTATATCCGCAACTTGCAGGGACCGCTGGGGCAAATTCCCCTGATTCCCACCGGGGGCGTCACCCTGGACAATGCCGCCGAGTTTTTGAAAGCGGGGGCGATCGCCGTTGGTCTATCGGGGCAGTTGTTTCCCAGGCAGGCGATCGACACGGAGAACTGGGACGCCATAACCGAAGCCGCGAAAACGCTGCGGCAACGCATTGGCGTAGTGAAAGATGCCTGAAGTCAGGCTTATTCCTGGTTGATGCGATCGAGTTCCGCCAGGAGCAACGCTTCTGCTTCCGCTTCGGAAAGGTCATCAAAGCTATCCCCAGTGAGCAGGGTTGAGGATTCGGCGGATGCGGTCGCTGGCTCGATGGCGGGTGGCACTGGCGCTGGGCAGAGGCGCTGGGTGAGGTAGCGCGTGAGAGCGGCGGGAGTTGGGTAGTCGAACAGGAGCGTGATGGGGAGGGCTTGCCCCACATCCGTTTGCAGACGGTTGCGCAGTTCGACGGAGGTGAGCGAGTCCAGCCCCAAGTCGCTGAAGCCTTGCTCGGTGTCGAGGCTATCAGCAGCGATGCCCAGCACTTTGGCGACCTGGGTTTTGACATAGGTGGCGAGGAGGGGCGATCGCTCCGCTTCCGAGGCTTGCTCTAGTTTTTCGGGTAACGCAAGGGCTTTGGGTGCAGGGCTAGAGGCAACGGGTTGCGCCTGTGTCAGAAGTTCTTGCACCAGTAATGCGTCAGATGACGATCGCCCCCATTTGTCCCAGTCCATCGCCAGCACACCGACTTGCGGAGTTTGGCTGACGAGGAGGGTGTCGAGCAGTTCCAGTGCCGCATCGGGTGGCAGGAAGTCAATGCCTTTGTCGGTCAGGTTTTGGCGCACGGTGGGGTCAGTTGCCATGCCTGTCTCATCCCAGGCTCCCCAGTTGATGCTGAGGGCGGGCAAGCCGAGGTGGTGGCGGTGGTGGGCGATCGCATCCAGGTAGGCGTTGGCGGCGGCGTAGTTCACCTGTCCCGCCGAGCCGAGGAGCGATGCGGCGGAGGAGAAGAGCACGAAACAATCCAGAGGGATTGGGGATTGGGGATTGTGGGCAGTGAGATGGTGGAGGTTCCAGGCTCCCTGAACTTTGGGGGCGAGGACGCGATCGCACTGCTCTGGGGTTTGGTGAATCAATGCGCCATCGTCGAGAGTTCCAGCAGCGTGGAAGATGCCGCGTAGGGGGGGATGGGGGGAGGTGCGATCGTCGTGGAGATAGGGGTTGAGAACATCCGCGAGGGAAGCCAAATCGCTCACATCGGCTTTCAAGATTTCGACGGTAACGCCTTTTTCTCGCAGAGTATTCAGAGTTGATTGCGCGGCGGGGGAGGGGGTGGAGCGTCCGAGTAAAAGAAGATGGTTTGCGCCCCGGTTTGCCAGCCAGTTTGCCAGCCGTAAGCCCAAGGCTCCCAAGCCTCCGGTGATGAGGTAGGCGGCATCCGGTCGGGGCGCAAAGCTGGGGGTGATGACGAGTTTGCCGATGTGCTTGGCTTGTTGCATCGTGCGGAAGGCGGCGATCGCCCCATCCGCCATAAACACCTGATGGGGCAGGGGTTGCAGGGTTCCGGCAACGAACTGGGGCATCAGTTCCCGCAGCATTTCCTGGATCAGGTCGGGCTGGCGCTGGGTCAGTTCCATCAAGTCCACCACAGCGTAGTTAGCGTGGGGGCAGACTTCAGCGACCTGGCTGGGATGCCAGATGCCCGATTTGCCGATTTCCAAAAAACTACCGTTGGGCTTGAGGACGGACAGGCTTTTGGGGATGAACGCGCCGTTGAGGGAGTTGAGGATGAGATCGACCCCTTCGCCGTTGGTTGCCGTCAGGATTTCGTCGGCAAAGTCGAGGGTGCGCGAGTTGTAGATGTGTTGAACGTTCTGGGATTGCAGCACCTCCCATTTGCCGGGGGAAGCGGTGGCGAAGATTTCTGCCCCGGCTTGCTGTGCCAGTTGGATAGCGGCTTGTCCCACGCCTCCCGTTGCCGCATGAATGAGAACCCGGTCGCCCGCTTTCATCTGCCCAATTTTGTTGAGCATGTAGTGGGCGGTGAGGAAGACGACGGGTAGCGTGGCGGCGGCGGCAAAGCTGAGGCGGTCGGGCTTGGGCGCAACCAGGCGGGCATCGGTGGTGACGTAGTCCCCAAAGCTGCCGGAGGCGATCGCCACCACCGCGTCCCCTGGCTGAAGGTTGGTCACGCCTGCCCCGACGCGCACAATCTCCCCGGCACATTCCAGCCCCAATGCGCCTGCCTCACCGGGATACAGCCCCAGTGCATTCAGCACATCCCGAAAGTTCAGCCCGGTCGCCCGCACCCGAATCTCCACCTCCCCCGGCTGGGGCACTTTCCGGGGAACAGCTTGCCAGGTCAGGGCTTCCAGGGTTCCCCGCTGCGGAATCTGCAACTGTCGTCCGGTGTCGGCAGAGGGGAGTTGTTGGCGCAACTCCGAGCGCTCCAATCGCGCCCCATAGCGCTGACCCTTCCGATAGGCAATTTGGGATTCGTCCGTTGCGGTGGTGAGTTCTGTCAGGATTGCCTCAACTGGCGTTTGGGCATCCCAGTCGATATGGGTGCAGCAGAGTTCGGGGTGTTCGAGGGCGATCGCCCGAACCATCCCCACCAGCGGCGACTGCCCCAGTGCGGCGGCTGTCGGAGCATCACCGATCGGCTGCACGCCCTGAGTCGCCAGCCACACGCGCGGCGGTTGCGCCTGCCGCACCAAGCGTTGCACCCCCCGCAGGAACCAGTGGCACGGCTCCGTTGCCGAGGCATTTTCATCCGCGAGGAAAAGCACGTTCTGCACATCGGCGGGCAAGGTTGCGGGCACTTCGGTGGTTTGGGTGACTGTGTGACCGTTGGACTTAAGAGCGTGGGTGAGTGGGTGAGTGGGTGAGTGGGTGAGGAGGAGCCAATGGGTGGGGATGGTTTTGGTGGCGTTGGGTGGGAGGGGTTGGGGTTGCCAGTGGAGGTGGTAGAGCCAGTCGGCGGGAATGGGGATGAGCGGCGTGACGGTGGTGCGTTGGGCAGTGAGTCCTTTGACTTGCACCAGGAGGGTTCCGGCTTCGTCGAGCAGGTAAACATCGGCGGTGACCCATTGGCCGCCCGCTTTCAGGGGGTGGAGTTGGACGAGGCTCCAGACGCGATCGCCCACGGGGTGAAATTGGGCGAGGTGGTCTAAGCCGATGGGGAGGTAGGGGGCGATCGCCTCCTCCGGCAATGCCGCCAGGATGAGTTGGAAGCAAGCATCAAGCAGGGCAGGGTGGATGTGGTAACCCTGGCTGGCACCAGCGGGGATTTCGATGCGTCCGAGGGCGGCTCCCCCCTGGGGCGATCGCCCACGCCACAGTTGTTGGATCCCCTGGAACTGCCGCCCATAGTCAAGTCCCTGCGATCGCAACACCGCATAATGCGCCGCCACATCCACCGCTTCGCCACACTGCTGCTGCCACAGGTGGAGGTCGATGGGGTCGGATTGAGTGACTTCCTGACAGAGTTCTCCGGTGCAGTGGAGGAGCCAGGTAGGTGAATGGGACGTTTCAGCCTTTACCCTTTTACCTTCACCCTTCTCCCCGTGGCTCAGGATTTTGAGAGTGGCGGTAGTTTCGCTGGGAGTGAGGACGGTTTGGAGGAGGGTAGGAGTGGCGGAGAGCGGGAGCCGCTGGGGAAGGCTGAGGCTTTGCAGAGAGAAGGGTTTGCCCTCCCAGAGGGTGTTACCTGCGGCGATCGCCATCTCTATATAAGCGGCACCCGGAAAAACGGATTCTCCAAAGACCTGGTGATCGCTTAGCCAGCCGGGATTTTCGGCGGTAAGTTCGGATTGGAAGATGCGATCGCTCACCGCCAGCATGAGGGGTGTGCCGAGCAGGGGATGGGTGGGTGAGGGCGATCGCGCCGCATCAAAGGGGGATCGCCTGGGTTTGGGGGCATCCAGCCAGTAGCGTTGGCGCTGGAAGGGGTAGGTGGGTAGGGGGATGCGTCCCAGCCCTTGCCCGGTGAAGCCGGATTGCCAGGTGATGGGGTAGCCCTGGGTATAGAGCTGGGCAAGGCTGTGGAGGAAGGTAGTGGGGTGGCTGGGGTGGAGGGTGGGCAGGTAGGTGGAAGAGGGAGTGAGCGGGTCGTTTTTGCCTTTAGCCTTTTGCCTTTTGCCTTCTTTAACGAGGTTGAGGAGGGTGGGTTTGGGTCCGCACTCCAGGAGGGCGGTGGTGGTGGTGGTGTGGAGGGTTTGGAGGCTTTGGGCGAAGCGGACGGGGGCGCAGATGTGGCGGCACCAGTAGTCGGGGGTGGCGATTTCTGCCTCCACAAAATCTCCGGTGAGGTTGGAGATCAGCGGCAGGGTGGGGGGATGGTAGGTGATGCTTGCAGCGACTTCCCGGAAGGCTTCTACCATCGGCTGCATCAGCGGAGAGTGGAAGGCATGGGAAACGGTGAGACGGGTGGTTTTGATTTGGGCGGTTTGGAGTTGGGTTTCCAGGTGGTTTAGGGCGGCATGGGAGCCGGAGAGAACGGTGTTTTCGGGGCTGTTGAGGGCGGCGATCGCCACTCCATGCTCTGAACCCTGAGACAAGTATTTCTCCAAAAAGGGCTGAATGGTGGCTTCATCTGCCATTACCGCCAGCATTCCCCCGGTTTCGGGCAATGCCTGAATCAGACGCCCCCGTGCGGCGACGAGCTTTAGCGCATCCTCCAGGGAGAAAACCCCGGCGAGGCAGGCGGCGACATACTCCCCAACGCTATGCCCCAACACGACCGCCGGGGTGATGCCCCAGGAGCACCAGAGTTGTGCCAGGGCGTATTCCAGGGCGAAGAGGGCGGGTTGGGTATAGACAGTCTGGTGGATTTTGGATTTTGGATTTTGGATTTTAGATTGCTTGTCGTTGGTGGGGGCGGGGAAGAGGAGGTCGAAGAGGGGGGTGTCGAGGTGGGGGGTGAGGAGGTCGGCGCATTGCTGGAGGGCATTGCGGAAGGCGGGGAAGACGAGCAGTTCGCGCCCCATGTTGGGATATTGGGAGCCTTGCCCGGTGAAGAGGAAGGCGATTTTTTTGGCGGTGGGGCTGTCGTCGGCGTAGCCCTGGTAGAGCGCGTCAGATTCCTCGGATTCCGCCGAGGATTCGAGGAATGCCTGGAGTTGGTGGCGCAAATTGGCAACGGATTCTGCCACGATCGCCAGTCGATGGGCAAAGTGCGATCGCCCCACGGCTGCGGTAAAACTCACATCCGCCGGGGATACCTCTGGGTGCTTGTCCAGAAAGGCGATGTAGCGCTGGGCAAGTTGCTGGAGGGCGGAGTGCGATCGCGCGGAGAGAGGGATGAGTTGGGGATAAGTGAGTGGGTGAGTGGGTGGGTCGGTGAGTGGGTGAGTGGGCAAATTCAGCCTTCTGCCTTTAGCCTTTAGCCCTTTGCCTTCTACCTCCTGCCTTTCAGCCACTTCTTCCAGGATGACATGAACGTTGGTGCCACCAATGCCGAGGGAGTTGACGCCCGCCCGGCGGGGATGATCGGTGACCTCCCAGGGGCGGGTTTGGGTATTGACGAAGAAGGGGGTTTGGGCGAAGTCGATTTGGGGATTGGGGGACTCGAAGTGGAGGCTGGGGGGGAGGGTTTTGTGGTGCAGGCAGAGGACGGTTTTGATGAAGCCGACAATGCCGGAGGCAATGTTCAGGTGCCCGACGTTGGTTTTGACGGAGCCGAGGGCGCAGAACTGGGTTTTCTGGGTGGCGGCGCGGAACGCCTGGGTGAGGGCGGCGACTTCGATGGGATCGCCCAACTCCGTACCCGTGCCGTGGGCTTCCAGGTAGGTGATGGTTTCGGGATTGATGTCGGCAAGGGCGATCGCCTCTGCTGCCACGAGGGTTTGTCCTTCCCCACGGGGCGCGAGATAGCCCACCTTCTGGCTGCCATCGTTCCCCATTGCGGAACCTTTGACGACTGCGTAGATGGTGTCCTGGTCGGCGATCGCCTCCTCCAACCGCTTCAGCACCACCAGTCCCACGCCGCTACCAAACAGCGTGCCCCGTGCCTTCGCATCGAACGCACGACAATGACCGTCCGGCGTGAGGATCATCCCTTCCTGGAAGAGGTGCCCCGCCCGTTGGGGGGTGTGGACAGAGACGCCGCCCGCCAGCGCCATGTCGCACTCCCCCGCCAGCAAGCTCTGGCACGCCATGTGAACGGCGACGAGGGAGGTGGAGCAAGCGGTCTGCACATTCACGCTGGGACCGCGCAGGTTGAGTTTGTAGGAAACGCGGGTGGTGAGGTAATCTTTGTCGTTGGCGACGGTGAGGTTGAAGCCGCCGAGGGAGCCAAGGGTCAGCACCTCCAGGGATTCGTGGGGGTCGAGGCGATCGCGGTTGGGATACACCTGGTTCAGCAGGTAGGTGTTCATCGACGCCCCGGCATAGATGGCGATCGCCCCACCATAGGTCAGGGGGTTATATCCGGCGTTTTCCAGGCTTTCCCAGGCACATTCCAGCAAAAGCCGCTGCTGCGGGTCGAGTAGCTCCGCCTCCCGGGGATTAATGCCAAAAAACTCCGCGTCAAAGGTTTCCACATCATCCAGAATCGGGCTGGCTTTGACATAGTGGGGATGGGAAACCAGCTCCGGCGGCACCCCCGCCGCCCGCAACTCCGCATCGCTGAAGAAGGTGATGGACTCCACCCCATCGCACAGGTTTTGCCAAAACGCCTGCAAGTTCCGCGCACCGGGGAAGCGCCCCGCCATACCCACCACGGCAATGTCGGTGCTGCGGGTCTGGGGTCGCCGCCGCTGGGCACGATGTTGCGCGGTTTGGATCGTGTCAGTTTCCCCTACTGTAGCGGGCGTCTCCTGGTCGAGGAACTGGGCGAGCGATCGCACGGTCGGATGCTGAAACAAGTCCACCGTGGTCAGGGACTTTCCAAAGTGCTCGGAAAGCTGCGCCAACACCTGCATCAGCTTGAGGGAGGTGCCGCCCAACTCAAAAAAGGTTTCGTCCAGTCCGATCGTCGCCAATCCCAACACCGCTTTCCAGATGTTGGCGATCGCCTGCTCCCGCTCAGACTGGGGCAATGCCTGGGGCTGAGGGCGATCGCGCCACACCTGCTCCACCCGCTCCAGAATGGTGTCAAACTCCCCAGCGGCAAATCGCTGGCTGAGTTGGCTGCGCTGGATTTTGCCGATACTGGTTTTGGGAATCGCGGATTTTTCGACGGGTATTAAATAGTCAGGATTGAGGGCGATCGCCTCTACCACCTGCCGCCGAATTTTCTGCAACAGCTCCACGGATACCGCTGCCGCTCCAGCAACGGGATGGAAGAAGATGGCGAGGCGCTCGGTTTCGTCGTGCGATCGCCGCACCGCACAGGCAGCGGTAAACGCCACCTCCACCTCCGGCAACTCTTCCACCACCGCCTCAATTTCATGGTTGTGGTAGTTTGCCCCGTTGATGATGATTACATCCTTCTGCCGCCCAGTCAGCGTCAGCCGTCCGTCCCGCAAAAAGCCCAGATCCCCGGTGTTAAACCAGCCATCTTCGGTGAAAACTTCCGCATTCAAGTCAGGGCGATTGATATAACCCGCTGTCACCGTCAGCCCCCGCACCTGGAGTGCGCCCACGGTTCCCTCGGGGACAATCTGGTTGCGATCGCCCACAATTCGCAGAGAAACACCGGGGATCGGATGCCCCAGGTCAACGCCTGTATCGCTATCACTCGTCGTTTCCAGCGAAAAATCACGGGAATGCACAATGCCAGAGCAAGTCTCCGACATCCCATAACCGGGATTCACCGCATCCGGCGCTAACCCATATTCCGCCAGCAGCTTCAGAAACCGCCGCGTCGTTTTCCCCACCACCGCTTCGGCACCATTGCCCATCCAGCGAACGGAGGAAAGGTCCCAGGTAAAAGTTTTGAGTTTTGAGTTTTGAGTTTTGAGTGGTAAACATTCAGCTTGTGCTTCTGCCTTTTGCCTTCTGCCTTTTGCCTTCTGCCTTTTGCCTTTTGCCTTCAGCCTTTTGCCTTCAGCCTTCAGCCTTTCCAACAGGGCATCACAGACTAGACCGTAGGCGAAGTTAGGTGCCCAGGTGGCGGTTGCCTGGTGGCGTTCGAGCAGGTCGAGCCAGTGCAGGGGGTCTTGGAGGACCCACTCGTTTGCCACCTGGATTTGGGAGCTGCCCAGCACGACTGGGGTGAGGTGGAACATGACGAGGCTGGCGACATGCTCCAGGGGCATCCAGTTCAGAAAAACGGACTCGGGGGTAAGGTTGTTGACCGTTGCCATGCCGTAGGTGCTGGCGAACAGGTTGCGGCGGCTGAGCTGCACGCCTTTGGGTTGCCCCGTGCTGCCGGAGGTGAGGATGAGCAGGGTGAGGGCGTCGAGGGGTAGAGGAGGGTGGAGGTCGGTGGGGGTTTGGGGGAGGGTGTCGAGGGTGAGTGGGTGGGTGGATGAGTGGATGGGTGGGTGAGTGGAGCTTTCGGTGAGGAGGGTGGCTCCGTTGAGGAGGTGGAGGGCGTGGTCTAGGGCGGTAGGTTTGGTGGGGTAGCTGGAGTTTGGGGGGGCGATCGCCAGCGGCACGGGAACATAGCCGCCCAACAAGCAGCCCCAGAGGGCAGCGAGGAAGTTGGAGCGATCGCCCACCTGCAAGATCACCGGGGTTCCGGGCGCAAGCTGGCTGGCGGTCAGCCCGGTGGCGATGCGGCGTGCCTGGGTGTAGAGGTCGGCGTAGGACTGCGATCGCTCGCTGCCATCGGCCAGCACATGGGTAATGCCGTTAGGTGTTTGGGCGGCGCGGCGCAGAATCGCGTCCCAGGTCTGTGCCCAGTCAAACGCAGGGGGGAAGGGTGCGCCATGACTCAAGCTGGGTGGCAGGACGGTGCCATCGGCAGGTATCGCTAGATTTTGGGGATTTGATGGTGGATCGGGCTGCCACGCTGGGCTGTCCCCGCTATGTTGGCTCAGGCTCTCCCTGGGAGAATCGCCAATGCTCATTCTGTTTCACTCCTCACCTACAAGCCCAAAGGCTTCGGTGCTGCCACTCACAGAAAGTAGTGTATAACACCCCTCCCTCTCGGTAATCACTCCCCTCGAAGAATGCAACGATTTCTCAAACAAGGGCAGGACACCTTCCATCCCGGCATTACTGATTGGGGGGATGAATTTTTTGTTTGGAGCCGCGCTCCGCGCGGCTCCAAACAAAAAATTCATCCCTGGATTAAGCAATGCCTCCATCCCCAGGGACGATCGCCCAACCGAACCGTTCCAGTGATTCAGAGGGGCGATTGTCTGGTTGAATGATCGCAAGCTAAACAGCCCACTCCCCAATCGCCCAACGATTCCAGATACCTGCGATCGCCAATCCCGCACCATTCACCCCAAATCAACATCTATTTCCCTAAGGAGCACGTACGAAATAAAACCCGGAATTTTTGATGAGAAGCGCGGCAATGCCGCGCTTCTCATCAAAAATTCCGGGTTTTATTTAATTTTCAATCCTGAGGAAATTTCTGCGAAAGAATATCCCCATTTTTTGAGAGAGGGTGCGGCTGAGCCGCGCCCTCTCTCAAAAAATGGGGATATTCTTTTCTGGAGATCGCCTAAAGTTCAAAACTCACTGTTGAAAAGGCTATTGAATATCTCGGCATTTCTCGCCATTGTGATCCCTATTCCGTTCATTCCCTGGTTCTATGGAAACGATTCACCTCACCATTTCCGACGAAACCCTGCGCGATGGTCAGCAACAGGTCGGCTTATTCTTTGATGCCGAGGTAGAACATGAACTGGCGTTTCGCATTGCCCGCACCGGGGTGCAGCAGATGGCGCTGATGCCTGCGGTGCATGCCAGCGAAGCCAGCCTGGTACAACGGCTGATCGACGAAGGGCTGGGGCATCAGGTGATTGCCTCTACCCTGCTGAGCCGGGAGGCGATCGCCCAATCCCTTGCCTGTGGCGCAAAGCAGATTATCCTGTTTCATGCGGTGAGCGATCGCCTGTTGGCGCTGCGCGACCCTGATCTGCGCCGCCACCCCGACTACCGCGACAAAACCCTGGACGACGGCATCCCCGAAGCCCGGCTCGACCGCGCCCGCCAGTCCATGCTGAAAAAGGTGCTGGAACACCTGCAATACGCCAAAGCGCAGGGCTTGCACATCTGCTTTGCCGCCGAAGATGCCAGCCGCACCGACACCGACTTTCTGGTGGACTGCATCCGCAAATTCCAGCCCTACATCGACCACTTCCTGCTCTGCGACACCGTGGGCATCCTCACCCCCGAAACCACCCGCCGCTGGATTGCCGACCTGCTCGACCAGACCCACCACGCCCGCCTCGCCGTCCATTTCCACAACGACATGGGGATGGCGCTAGAGAACACCATTCAGGCGGTGAGCGCAGGAGCCTGTGGCGTTTCCGGCACCTTTGGCGGCATTGGGGAACGGGCGGGCAATGTGGCGCTGGAGCAGGTGCTGCACGGGCTGAAGTGGCGCTTTGGCTGGGAAGTGGCTGGCATCGACTACGACGCCCTCCATGCCGTAACCGACTACCTCGAATCCCTGGGAGCCCGCGCCCATGCCCCCTACACCCCCGCCGCCCAGCGCCACGAAAGCGGTGTCCATGTCAATTCCCTGCTGCGCGATCGCCAGAGCTACTGCATCTTCCCCTATGCGGAACCGGAGATCTGGTTTGGCAAGTGCAGCGGCGTCAGCAACCTGCAATCCCTCTTCGAAAATCAGCCTGAGGGGCAGCGGCAACCCCTGACTCGTCAGCAATACGAAAACCTGCGGGCACAGTTGAAGACATGGGCGATCGCCCAAAAGCGCTCCTTCTCTGCCGCCGAAGTCCTCGACCTGATCGAACAAGGCATCTTAGGAGATTTCTGAAAAAGAATATCCCGATCGTCAGAGCCCATTGAAAAAGATCAAGGATTCTCATCGTTCCGATCCGGATACGAATCCTAACTTTTGTTAAATGGAGTAGCTCGTTTGCCCCTTGCTTTGCGACCTGCCCTAACTATTCCCAGTGCGCCCTAATCATGGTTGATGGACCAAAATTGGTGTTGATGATCCAGCCAAATCGGCTTCAAGGTCTGATCTGGCAAACCGTCCTCAAATCCCAAAAGATTTCTGCCATCCAGGAATCGCCAGACAGCGATTTAAGTAGCAGTCTTTCTGAACTGAAGCAGGCAGGACTGACGTTACCGGATTTACTCCTGATTGATATCAACAACATTAGTTTTAATCCCTACTCGTTCTGTCGCTCCTGTCGCGAACAGCATCCCGAAGTTCAGGTCGTACTCACCAACAGCACCCAAAACCTGATCTCGCCACCAGAACGGCAGTGGGCAATCAATCAAGGAGCGGCTGACCTGCTTCCCGGACTACAAGCCGACAATCTTGTCAGCAGTGTCGCCGCTTCAACGAAGCGCATCCTGGAGGTAATGAATTATTCCCGGTTCGACAATGCAGCGCTGATCAGCACGTTGCTGAAAATCAAGCGCGAGCTAGATGCCCGCCGGGTGAAGGATGCCAATGGAACGATCGCCGATGCCATGTCGATGACGGAACCCGCCGCCCTACCCGCCAACCCCCAACCCCAGGCGGCTCCACAGAACGGCACCACGGCACCGTCCCAACCCGCAAATCCACCAACCCAGAATGAACCGCCAGCCACCGCCCCAATTCAGATGAAGCGCCGCTATCGAGGCAATTTCTACTAAGGGATTTTTTCTATGAGAGGTCTACCAGATGGCGAGCCTGTTGTTTGATCAGTCTTGTGATCAGTCTTGCACTTTTATACCGTTTTTTAGTATGATGATAAATCGGTCTGACCAGGGCAAATGATTTGCAGGCTCAACCCGGTTAAAAGCTCGCCAGAGTCTCATTTGTTCGTTATTCGTTAGGTCAGCTTCCAAGCAATATTCGGGAACAGTATTAGGGCAAGATAGGGCAGATTCATGGCAAAGCGCATTCAGTTGGTTCTCAACCAAGATGTATACAAGCTGGGTAAGTCCGGTGATTTGGTAGAAGTAGCACCGGGCTATGCTCGCAACTACTTGTTGCCTCAAGGATTCGCGATTCCGGTTACACCCGGTGTGTTGAAGCAAGTCGAGCGGCGACGGGAAGCGGAGCGTCAGCGTTTGCTTGAGCTGAAGAAGGAAGCCGAAGTCCAAAAGGCAACCCTGGAGAAAATGGGCGCACTCACCCTCGCCAAGCAGGTGGGTGAAGGCGATGCCATCTTTGGAACGGTGACCGATCGCGAAGTTGCCGAGTTGATTCAAGAGAAGACTTCCCTGGAAATCGATCGTCGGGGCATCAACGTTCCCGATGTGCGCAAAACTGGGGAATATACCGTCTCCATCAAGCTCCACCCCGACGTTTCCGCCACCGTTAAAATCAACGTCGTGCCCGACGAAGCAGCATAAAGTTTCAACAAACTTTTGTTGTTTTTTGAGGATTTCTGGAATAGTTCATCTGTTCTCTGTAATGATAATTGCAGAGAACTTTTTTGTTGGTGCCTTTTTCCTGGCTGCAGAGATGAAAGGGCGATCGCCCCTTTTTGCCCCTCTTTTTTTTGCCCCTCTCTACCCATCTCCCTTTTCGAATGCCCCGCCCTTCATTTAGATTTCTTGCTCGATTGCTTTCGATGAACCCATATCTAGCGTTAAATAATTCTAAATTTCACAGATACTCCTACATCTAGGAAGAAGATGCTACTCTGAGATGCAGCCCATCCACAGAGTGCAACCGTATAGTGCAATCGTATAGTGCAACCGTGGCGCTCCAATCTTCCTTGCACACCCTACCAGAGGATCACACAAAACGCCCACACAAACATCATCAGCATCGCATCAGGTTAAGCCGAAAGATTTCGGGGAGTTCGCGGGAATATCGGTTAGAGAGATATGGTTCAAGAGCTAAATTTTCAGGCATATAGCGATCGCCTTCCGCCCCAAAATATTGATGCGGAAGAGGCAATTTTGGGCGGCATCTTGATTGACCCGGAGGCGATCGGGCGGGTTGCCGAGCTGTTGCGCCCCGAAGCCTTTTACATCAGTGCCCACCAGGAAATCTACCGCACAGCCCTCAAACTCTACAGCCAGGGCAGACCCACCGACCTGATGAGCATTTCCACCGAACTGCACGACCAGGGTGTGCTGGAGAAGGTTGGTGGGCAAAGCCGCATTGCGCAACTGGTCGATCGCACCGTCAGCGCTGTCAACATCGACCAGTATGCCCAACTGGTGGTAGACAAGTTTTTGCGTCGCAAGATGATTCAAGTCGGCACAGAAATCAGCTACCTTGCCCATGAAACCGCGACCCCCCTGGAGCAAGTGCTGGATCAAGCAGAACAGCGGATGTTCAGCATCACTCAATCGCGCCCCAACCAGAGCCTGATTGCCACCTCCGATATTCTCACCACCACCTTCTCTGACATTGAGGAACGCTTTGCTGGGATGACGCTGCCAGGGGTATCCTGCGGCTTCTACGACCTGGACGCCATGACCCAGGGCTTTCAGCGCTCCGACCTGATTATCGCTGCCGCCCGTCCGTCGATGGGAAAGACGGCTTTTTGTTTGAATATTGCCCGCAACATTGCCGCCTTCCATAAGCTGCCCGTAGCTGTCTTTAGTCTAGAAATGTCGAAGGAGCAGTTGGTTTACCGTCTGCTGTCCAGTGAGGCGCAAATTGAGAGTGGACGGATGCGCTCCGGTCGCATTAGTCAGAATGAGTGGGAACCCCTGGGTCATGCCATCAGTGCGCTGTCGCAAATGCCCATTTTTATGGACGATACGCCGAATATCTCGGTAACGGAGATGCGATCGAAGGTGCGCCGCCTGCAAGCCGAGCAGGGAGGGGCACTGGGGCTGGTGGTGATCGACTACCTGCAGTTGATGGATGGGAGTGGCAGTGAGAACCGGGTGCAGGAGTTGTCGCGGATGACGCGGGGGCTGAAGGGGATGGCACGGGAGTTGAATGTCCCGGTGATTGCGCTATCTCAGCTCAGTCGGGGGGTCGAGTCTCGTACCAACAAGCGCCCAATGATGAGCGACCTGCGGGAATCTGGCAGTATTGAGCAGGATGCCGACTTGATTATCATGCTGTATCGGGATGAGTACTATAACCCCGATACGCCCGATCGGGGGGTGGCTGAGGTCATTGTCGCCAAGCACCGGAATGGTCCGGTGGGAACGGTCAAGCTATTGTTTGAGCCACAGTTCACCCGGTTCCGCAATTTGGCGACCCCAGGACATGGGATGTAGGGGCGATCGCCCCTATGCCAAATAAGCTGCCCATTGCTTGACGACAGGCTCGGAGCCATACCAGAGCTGACCAGGACGGGGGGAATGGTAAACCTGTTCAAGAATCTGATTTTCGGCTCCGTCTAACAGGGCGGCTTCGATGGGGGTGATGCCGTCGCCCCAGCGATCGCCCACGCCACAGGTTTGCTCGTAGCTGCTGTAGGCAAACCAGTTGCGCCAGCGCGTTCCATACACCGACTTTCCAGCAACGCAAAGGTAGCGCACATTGGGGTGAAACGCGCCGGGATAGTTGTCTTTGACAAAGTCTAAATTGCGGCGGGTCCAGCGTTCCTGGCTGATGTGGGGTGTGCCCAGGCTGACGAGGGTGGCGACGTAGGGGTGGGCTTTCCAGAGTCCGGTGCGATCGCCATCACTGGGATGGATTTTGTAGGGCACTTCTCCCAGGTAGATGCGGGAGATCCAGCCGCCAGCGGAATGTCCAACGAGGTTGAGGCGATCGCACCCATACTGTTGACGCACCTGCTGCACCGTCGCATCCAGCTTTTCCAAAATGGGGGTGATCGATCGCCCCCCCAGGGTTGGGAGCCAATCTCGTCGCCGCAGGGGAACGGTGACGACGGGGATATCGAGCGATCGCAGCGCCTCCTCCATCTCGCGATAGGGGGGCGCGCCTGCAAGATAGCCAGGGAGGATAACGGTCGGTAACGTCATGGTTCGAACGAGAGAGAAATAGAATCAGGTGAATGCAGATGGAATGACCACTGAGAGAAATTCCCTTCCATCTACGCCATCTGCTTGAACACCACTTAAACCTGCGCCAGCCAGTCCAGTAACAGAGAGTTGACTGCTTCAGGGCGCTCGTCGTGGGGGCAATGCCCGGTCTGGGCGAGGGGGGTGAACTGGACGCGACCGGGTTCGGCAGCGGCAAGTTCCTGGTAGGGCTTGGAGCCGGAGATGGGCGTCCAGGGGTCGGCAGCGCCCCAAATGACCCGCAGGGGTTGCGTCACCTGGGGCAGCAGTTCGGTGGGGCGTGGACCGGGAGGGGCGGCGAGAATGGCGGCAAAGACCTTGTAGGCATTGGGGTCGCAGGAGGGTTCGTAGAGCAGATCCACCAGTTCGTCGGTGACGGCGGCGTTGTCGCAATACACCTGCTTCAAGGTGCCGCGAATGCGTGACTTTTGCCGCACCCGGTTAAACATGAACGGACCCAGGACTTTGGAGTTGACCACTTTGGCGAAGGTTCCCATAACCACCCGGAGGGGCAGGTTCAACTCTTCAGGGCGATGGTTTAAGCCCCCAGCGGCATTCAGCAACGCACCAGCTCGTCCCAGTTCGGGGTGGTGTGCCAGCAACATCAGCACCAGTAGCGCCCCAATGGAGTTGCCCACCCACACCGTTGGCTGCTGAATCTTGTCCTGCCAGAAGTCCACCAGCATCGCTTCCCACAATTCCAGGGAATAGTCGATCGCGGGTTTATCCGAAGCCCCAAAGCCCAGCAAATCAATGGCATAGACCTGATAGCCCGCTTCTGCCAGCACGGGAATGTTCTTACGCCAGTGCCCAATGGATGCCCCAAACCCATGCAGCAGCATCACAGGCGTTCCGCTGCCCTCAAAGGTGTAGGCAATGGAATGTCCGCGCCACAGCCAGGACTGACGGGTCAGGGGAGAAGAAGGGGCGATCGCAGAAGAAGACATAGGGATTTTGGATTTTAGATTTTAGATGTTGGATTTTAAATTTTGAATTGTGACGAATGAGACACTGATCCGTTTGTTTTCTTTGATCTGTTCTCTTTGAATAAGCGCTGAGAAAAGGTTTTGAAATATTTGAAATAACAGATGGTTTTGAAATAACGGACTGTGGCTCGTTGTCACAACTCTTTACAACCTATTTTGATGATACGACGTTTCCTAAAATCCGTAGGGACAGAAACCCGTCCCTTTGCATAACCTGCTCGTCATTTTTCTAAAATCCTTAGTCTTGCGTGTGCTTTGCGCACGCAAGACTAAGGATTTTAGAAAAATGATGAAGGTATTATTCCTCGCCTTCGCCCAACCAGCGCCAGTTATAGCGGTTCCAGTCATAAATTCCCTGAATCTCGTATTCCATGCCGTTTTCAAACCGCACCGTGCAACGGCAGATAGTTTTGCCATCCGCTTGTTCCAGGGGTTCGGTGAGTTCGATGACCGTGCAGGGGAACCATTCCCGTGGGCAGGGACCATTTTCCTGAGTCCATTCCCAGAGGTTGCTGGCAACTTCAATGCGATCGCCCACCTTCAGCTGATCCGGTTGCCGATACTTTGCCAGATGTTCCGGCGTGATTCGATCCAGCCATGCCATGCCAAACTCTTCCCGGATGAACTGCACGTTCCCCGATGCTTCCCCTTGCAGCCAATCATTGAGCAGTTGGGCTTTCCAGGGCAGATCTTGGCGCTCTTGTTCGTGGATGTAGCGGAGAAACGCCTGGCGCTGCTCAGGGCTGAGTTCCTCCAGCGGATTGGGCACGGCTTCGGGGGGCGGAGAGACGGGGGAACGGGCGATCGCCCGCCGCAAAATCGCCTGCTGCTCAGCAGTCAGCGCATAGCCCAGCGCTTCACATTCCTCAAAAGCAGCATTGAGGGCAGATTCCCATTCAGCATCGAACTCAGCACTCGCCACAGCGATCGCCTTCCTGCAATTTAGGTCTCGAAATTGGTCTCGAAATTGGTCTCGAAATTGGTCCCGAACTAGGTCTCGAAATTGGTCTCGAAATTGGTTTGAGCCATCCTCAAACGGGGTAACTGGAATCTAGGACTCACCAGCTAGAACTCACCAGCTAGGGCTTACGGAAGCCATTGGTATTTCGTAATCGTTCCTCCAGGTCAGCCGTTAGTGGGATATTTGGGATATTTTTACCCAAGATGGGGATCAAACTCAATGGTGGTGGCTATACGGTTACGTCATTTAACGCAAGAATGAAAGCAACAGCACTGTCATCACCATCCGTAGACTATGCAAATTTTTCTTGCAAATTTGGCTCACCTTTTTTCGTTGAGTAAGCGAATTATTTTGATGGGGGCGATCGCCCTCCTCGTCGCCATCACTGGCTTGCCGACCCCCGCCCATGCCCTGACGCAGATTCGCCTGTTCGACATCGACTATCGCGACTGCCCCCCCGAAATGGCAGAAGGAACCGTCACCACCGGTGGCAGTTCCCTCGCCGCCAATTGCTTTATCGTTTTTGGAAAAACCGAAAATAATTCCGGGCATCCCGTTTACAACGCCGACATCTTTGGGCGTGTGCTGGATGCTAACGATAACCCAGCGATGCAAAACCGCACCCGGCTGGGGGCGATCGACGAAGTCCCCGTTGGCGTTGGCGACTTCGAGCTGCGGATCACCGTTCCGGCAAATCAGCCCACGCCATTAAAGCTGGAGCAGTTCAAAGCATCCGGCTTCTCAGGGCAGGTACGCCGCTAGTATCATCCCGGCAACCTTGCCATCCAAACCCTTTCATTAATGCAACAGGACTGATACCAATTCTCTGAAATCCCACTTCAGATATTTGCTTGAAATGCCCGCTGCGCCGACGTTTCAAGAAAATATCTGATTTTGGTTTTCGAGGATCTGGTATTACGCAGTTGAGCGCTTTTTCGGGTGATCTGCGCCCGAAAAAGCGCTCGACTGCTTGGGGTTTCGCACGAAGTAGGTGAGTCCTACTGAATTAATTAGGCGATCTCCAGAAAAGAATATCCCCAGTTTTTGAGAGAGGGCGCGGCTCAGCTGCGCCCTCTCTCAAAAACTGGGGATATTCTTTCTCAGAAATTTCCTTAACTCAGAAATTTCCTTAACAATGGGGCACCCTGTTTCAGAGCGAGTCGAGAAATCTAGCGATCGCCCTGAAACGATGATGCCCCTTCCGTTTGTCGTGTTAATTTACTGCATCCGTTACAGCGGCAGAGAAGCCGTACTAGCTGCGGCAGAAGCAACCAACTGACTCACAAGCTGAAGCGCAAAAATTGCCAGAATGGGCGACAGATCCAGCCCACCAATGGGAGGGATGACGCGGCGAAACAGGTTGAGGTAAGGGTCAACCAACTGGCTGAGGGCGCTAAAGGGTTGGTTGTACCAATCAATGGTGGGAAACCAACTGAGCAGCACCCGGATGATGATCAGCACAAAATAAATTTGAAGGAACGCTGCAAGAGATTGTGCAAACAGGGACATAGTGTCAATACCCAATACGCTTCTAATCAGTTTAACGTCTCGCCCCTCTTCCCTCTAGGCTTTTATCCGAGATTTTTCTGGAAGCTGCCTACGCGCAAGGTTTTAGAGTCCTCCACCCACGACTTGGCAGGTTCGCGTCTACGCACCTCTTTCCCTAAACAGTTTTTTATTAGGACTTACGCACTGTGTGCGAAAACCCACGCAGTTGAGCGGTTTTTCGGGCGCTCCGCGCCCGAAAAACCGCTCAACTGCGTAACTGTTTACTTCTGGCTTAGCCCTTGAGCAAGTTGATGGAGGGCGACTCGATTGAGTTTCCCCTGAGCGTTGCGAGGTAGCTCGGTGCAGACCAGCCAGCGTTTAGGACATTTGTAGTGACTGAGCACCGTTTTCAGCTCCCCGGCAATCTCCGTGGCAGAAACATCGGGAGAGCGGGGAACGTAGAGCGCTGTCACACATTCGCCCCAGTGGCGATCGCCCATCCCAATCACCGCCACATCTCGCACCAAGCCTGTCGCCCAGATCGCCGCCTCCACCTCAGCGGGAAACACGTTTTCGCCGCCCGTGATGATCTTGTCGCTGACACGCCCCAGCAAGTGCAGTTTTCCGGCACTGTCCAGATAGCCAATATCGTCGGTGCAGCAGGGGCGATCGCCCTGCTCCCCATGCGCCAACCGATCCGGCACATAACCCAGAAACAGAGATTGCGCCTGAATTTCTACAACACCGGGTGTCCCACAAGATTGGCTGTCCCCAGTCTGAGCATCAAAGGGCTTCAGGGACACCTGGGCATGGGGCAGCAGAGTATATCCCGATCGCCCTGCCAGAAAATCGTCGGGATATTGGGTCGCGATCTGCGCCGCTGTCTCTGTCATGCCGTAGGTAGGAGCCAGGGGCAACCCCAGCACCCGGCTCTGTTCCAGCAAATCTGCCCAGGCAGGCGCACCCCCCAACAAAATCGCGCGAAACTGCCGCAGCCAGGGAAGCGCCGCTGGCTGTTGCAACAGACGCTGCAGTTGAGTCGGCACCAGCGACAGAAACCAGCCCGTCATTGCATAATCGGGCAACAGCCCCTGCTCCAGGGCTTTGAAGTTGGGCAACGCCAGGGTTCCCCCCGTGTGCAGCACGCGCATCACCTGCATTAAGCCGCTGACATGAAACAGGGGCAACACACAGCAGGAATTGAGGCGATCGCCCCCAAAAAACTGATGAAATCCCTGCACCGCAGCGGTGAGCGTCTCCCAGGTGTGGCAGGCAAAGCGGAGTGTGCCAGAGGAACCACCTGTGGGGATGAGGAATTTTGAATTTTGAATTTTGAATTTTGGATGGGGTTCCCCGGTTTTGGGTTGCAGGGGGAGAGAAGCGGCTTCTGCTAAAGGCGGGTTGCCCCAGAGGAGGGTGGGGGTGGTGGCGGCGATCGCCTGTTGCCACTCCCGGCTTTCCCAGCGGGGGTTGCCCAAAATCAGGGTATGTCCAGCGGCGATCGCGCTCAGTAAGCCTGCCAGAAAGTCTACGGGGTCTGGTTCTGCGAGGAAGATGCGCTGGGGTGTATCCAACTGCGCCAGGTGGTCAGACCTGCGGGAAAATTCTGCTCGCAGGCGATCGCCCGACCCTCCCACCAGCCAATCGTGGGTCAGGCAGTGTTGGATCAGGGTGTCAGGCGTTGCCATAGGGAAGCGAAGTCGGAAGTCTCAAAACCATCGTCGGGAAACCAGTGTGCGGTGCCCAGCCCTGGCGCACGCAGCGGCGAGGGCAGCGAGGGCAGCAGGCGGGTTTGCAGAAAGCTGCGGGCGATCGCCGTCTCAAACACTGATGACACTACCACATCCAGGCGATGCTGATAACACAGTGCTCGCAGGCGATGGGGCGATCCGGCGATCGCTGGTTTGACCACAACAATCCCACGCCACCCCTGCTCGTAGCACGCCTGCAGTTGCGCCAGAGTTGCCACCGACTCATCCAGTGCCAGGGGTGTAGGAAAGCGATCGCCCAACTCCCGCATTGCAGCAAATTCTTCTGGAGGCAGCGGCTGTTCCAGAAATTCGACCCGCTCATCCTCCGCACAAACGTCTAACCAGCGACAAGCCTCCTCAACGGACAGCCCCCCATTTGCATCCAGTCGAATCTTTGACATCTCAGGCAGTAACGCCTGCAATTTCTGAAAGGTACATAATTCTTTACGAATAGATTTCACCCCAATTTTCCATTTGTAGGTCATCCCTTCGGATGATCGAGAGGCGTCCCAGGCATCGAGGGCAGCCTCCCCAGTGGGCAAAAGTCTTGCAGACTGTGGAATTGCCGCTTCAGCGACTGCGGGGATCGCTGCTTGATGGAGGGCGTCCCAGGCGATCGCCACCCCAAACTGGCAGGCGGGCAGCGTATCGGGGATCAGTGCTAAGTGCTGAGGATTAACGCCGCCTTCAATGGCTGAGAGTGAGGTGCAGAGGGCGATCGCCGCCTCTAGCGTCTCGCTACCAAACCAGGGGATGGGGGCAATTTCCCCAAACCCCACCCGCCCCTCCGCATCCTCCAGGCGCACCACCAAACCCTCCCGCCGATCCCAAACACCATGCCTCGTTCGCAGGGGTTGCCAAAAAGAGCGGACATAACGTCGCCACTCAAAACGGAGTTGAGTTTCGACATTTTTTGATAGGAAATGGACGAAATCATAGGGGGGATCAAAGAAGTTTTCAAACTGCTCTGAGGAAGATAAAGTCATGGTGCAATTAAGGGAAATTAAAGCCAGTCAAAATACCTATTCGACGCCTAAAAAAATCAATCAAAAGGTAAACAAATCCACTAGGTAAAAACTAACAGGCAACCCCTCCTTTGATAGATGCCCCTAATCGGGTGATGTCCATCTTTGCAATTTAGGAATACTATGTAGATGAGGGTGAAAAGCCCTCAGACTCACTCCCCAGTTTTTGAAAGATAGGAGTCTAGTTTATGTTTATCCCATTCCTCTTTTTTACAGGCTATGCCTTTGCTTGTGCACTCTTTATCAACTCTGTTGGCATGGAGCAATCTTAGGCATTATTCTAAGCTTCACTCTCATCCCTCAAACTGAGCTTGAAGCGACCACTTTTCGTTGGGCAAAAGTTTTACGCGTTATCTAATGGGCAGTGCTTGAAACGTTCGCATCTACAAGAATTGTCCTGACTGGAGTATCTCGACCAAGAAAACAAGGATCCGTTTTCCTGGTTGACCACCCTCTGTCGAATTTGTAGGAGTAGTTTTCAATACAACAGATTAATAACGGGATAACAAGAGCGATCGCCCATCACTCAAGCTCTTCGGACTATCCACCTACTCACCCTTCACGAAGGTTTCTGGCACCTTCTGCCCTTTAAGACCGAAGCTGCCAAAACCTGTAGATTTAATCCTTGTAGACCACACGCAAGAATCCCCTGCTCAAGCCGAGCAGAGGATTTTGTTTATGAAGTCTTCATTAATAGAGCTGGAGTTCGCCGATGCAAGTTGCCGATGCAAGTTGGGGTCAGAAGAAAAATCTACCCTTCGTTAACAGCGAACTCCTTTCAAGCTGAAACCTAAAGCAGGCGCACAATGAGCGGATACCGATGAGCTTTATCTGCGTCTGTGAAACATTGGTAGATCATCCAGATTGGCAGAATGATGTGGTAGGCGAACCAGAGCGGCCACAACAAAAAGCCCACCAGCAAGAAAGTCAAGAACCAAACAACGCCACCCCAAAACCAGACATTGAGATGGAAGTTAATGGCTTCTTTTGCATTGGCTTTCACAACAGGATCATCTGAAATGAAAAGCAATGCGATGGGAATGCCCACCGAAAGGATCAGGGCACTAAGGAAAATTGACCCGTGGGAGAGGGCTGACAAAATTTTTCGCTTGTCAGGATCGTAGCTGGTTTGCATTCTCAAATGCCTTTGCCGAGTTTTTCTTTCTGTATCCTATCGTTTCAGCTCACATATACCAAGGATAGTTATCCCATATACCAAGGATAGTTATCCGTACTCACCCGCCTACCCTTTCCTCTTCTGTACTCGCTGTTTGGTAGTGGTATGGAGGTAAGGGACTTGCAAGAAAATAAAATCCCAATTTTTGAGAGAGAAGGCTGGCAGAGCCAGCCTTCTCTCTCAAAAATTGGGATTTTATTAATCCGCAGATCCCTAATCTCCTCCATACCACTACCCGCTGTTTTACCTGGCAGCAAATCGGGCATGTTGAGAAAAGAAAAACATTGTGGGGAACCAGAAACCGCGAAAGTCAATCCTTCAAAAGCGCTAAAGATTTGAAAAATTGCCAGGATGGCTGTTGTGTTTATAGGTGTAGAAAGACGGTGTTGAGCTTATGCCCTATCAGCTAGTTCGAACTTCCCATAGGAGGAAAGGGAGCGATCGCCTTGCCCTTGGGCTATCCATCCTCCTGAGTTTGCTCCTGCTCGTCAGTTTGGCATCCTGCCAGCGGCAAGCTTCCCTGGTTCGGCAAACGACCAGCAGCGTCCATCTGCTCCTGGGCAACCCCAGCGATGCCATTCCAGATCCCAACACCCCAGACAACTACCTCATTGTGCGATCGCAATATGCGATGTCCTACAGCCGCGATCGCGCGACTGCCAATTGGGTGGCGTGGCAACTCAACGCGTCCTGGGTGGGGCAGTTGCGTCGCCCTCCGTTTACCTCTGACCCATCGCTGCCAGCGGATTGGTATGCAGTCACCACCGACGACTACACCGGGAGCGGCTTCAACCGGGGGCACCTGGTTCCCGCTGCCGATCGCAACCGTCGCCCAGAAGATAGCGCCTCCGTCTTTTATATGACCAATATCGTGCCCCAGTCTCCCGACAACAACCAGGGACCGTGGGCAGACCTGGAGATCTATTGCCGCGACCTGGTGGAAGCGGGGAATGAACTCTACCTGCTCGCCGGAACCGCAGGCGTTGGTGGCGAAGGGGAACGGGGACGACGCGACACCATTGGGCGAGGACGCATCACCGTACCAGAATTCATCTGGAAAATTGCGGTCGTGGTCGATCGCCCTATTCAGTCTTTGGAAGAGGTGACGGCTGGCGATCGCGTCATCGCCGTTCTCATGCCCAATATTCAGGGGTTGCGCCAGCGCGAATGGCGAGAGTTTCGCCGCTCTGTAGACCAGATCGAGCAAATCACAGGCTACGATTTCATGGCAGATTTGTCCGACGACCTGGAAGCCGAAATCGAAGCCAGAGTTGATGCGCTTTGACCCAAGCAACATGCTCGCCATTCTTCCAAAGCCCTTGATTTTGCGTGTGCTCCGCGTACGCAAAATCAGGGGCTTTGGAAGAATGGCTCAACTTCGTAATTTTGTTGTGAGCGGGACGGCTGCGCCGTCCCGCTCACAACAAAAACGACAGGTCAGGACTTGCAAAACTGGGATGCACCCGGACTTGGAGAAATGGCTACCAGACGCGGGGTGGGCAGGCAGGGCGATCGCACAGGGCAAGCCGCGCCAGGTTCCAGACCGCCACAAACCAGCGACGGGCTTCGAGGGTGGAATAGCCCCGATAGCGGCAGAGCATTCCCCGCATTAATCGGGTAACCCCCACATCCGCTGGGGTTTCGGGGTGTGTGGTGCGGGTCTGCCAGGCTGCCCGCGACTGGGTCACCAGTTCCGCCGACACCTCCCGCCCCACGATCGCCAAACTCCCCATCACCGGACAACCCGCCAGCCCATGAGGATGTAGCAGCATGGCAGATCCGCCCTGGATATGCTGAGGATCGACCCAGAGCAACCGACCGTTTTGCCAGATCTGGGTGCGCGATCGCCAGTTGCCGCTTAAAAATTGTTCGCCCCGCGCCGTTCGCCCCAGGCGCACCAATTCCCAGCCCATCCACAGCGCATCTTCCGCCAACTCGACCTGGGTTTCCTGCCGAAACTCGGCTCCGTTGAACGCGATCGCCTCCTGGGGCAACCACTCCAGGCAGGCTCCAGCCTCCAGCCGTACCCGCAGCGTCTGGGAAGACTCCAAGCCATTGCTGCGATAGATCTTCCCGGCAGTGGCGCTGGTGAGCAGGGCATGGGCATGGGGGTGCAGGTGGAGATGGGTAGAAAGGCGATCGCCCCCCACAATGCCCCCAGCGGTGTGCAGTGTCACGGTATGACAAACTTCCCCTTCCGGATAAAACGGTCGCTGCACCTTCATGGGCGCTTTCACAAACCGCCGCGCCAGTTCGGTCTGTTGCTTTTGCCGGATATAGGTCAGTTCTAGCTCTCCCTGCCAGTGTCTAGGATCAGATGGAGCTGTAGTTGGCGGTTTAAATGCCGAAGAAGTGGGCGTTGTGGGCGGCAGCGAGAGGTCTGTGGAAGGTGGGTTCACGATGCGAACACTGGTTATGTGAAGGTCTTAAGTGGAATTCCCGATGGAATCTTCTTCAGTTTCTTACGAAAAATCCCTGAGAACATCCCCGTTCCAACAAAAAACCTTTATCAATTTCTCACTATGGTCTCTCTCAACCTGATCGCCATAAATGAGGGCAAATCGCGCAAATCCAGGTAGAGCAGGGGATATGGGCGGAGAGGGGCGATCGCCGTTTTTCCTTTAATGGCGATAGTGCAACAGTTCAATCGCCGTAAACCCCTGAAATTCCGTATTCCCACAGAAGTCATCCCCCCATGTCAGAAAGTTATCACAGGGGCATGAATGGCGTGCTTTACCAAAATCAGTCAATTCTGGTTCGACCTTCTGAATCAGGACTACCCCGGAAGTCGGAGAGTGATGATAAGGCACTTGCCTATCTGCTCCTAAATTGGATTGATCGTCACTGTTTAGCTGTCTTCATGTTCACGCATCAAAATGTTCACGCATCAAAGGTTCATCATCCTGACGTGGTTAGTACCACCCTGGTGATCTCCGCTGATGGGTTCCGCTTGATTGTCACGGCATGAATCCCGAAGATACATTCTCTACTCCACGAATTTTCTGAAAACGTCACTTTTCTGGGGTAAGAAATCAAAGCTCCTGTTCTCAGGAACAATTCCCAGGCATAGCAGTTCCAGGTATATGATTCCAGGCTCATGATTCCAGGCTCATAATTCCAGGCTCATGATTCCAGGCTCATAATCCCAGGCTCAAAGTTCAGGAGAAAAAAGACAATCATTCCTGTGTGAACGGATTGACACTGTGGCACCGAATCTAGGGTTCTGATTCACATCAACGGATTAGTAGACGCTGCGCTGAGGTTTTTCTCTCAATTCAAAGACCCCGCCCAAGGCTTCACGACTGCTCAGGTCGCTGTGGAGCCATGGCTTTGGCATGGGTAAGCAGCGTCGCGCTTCTTCAACTGCACACACTCAGAAATACGGAGATCGAGTTCATGAGTAGTCTTGTTTCACAACTGACATCCACGGTGGTGTTTGTGGATGGGGCGATCGCCGATGCCGCCCAGCTCAGCGCCCACATGCGTCCGGGGGTAGAAGTGGTGATGCTCGACCCCACCCAGGATGGGCTGGCACAAATCACCGCAACCCTGGCAGGGTATAGCGGGCTGGATAGTGTGCAGATTTTTTCCCACGGGGCAGCCGGGCAAGTTTTCCTGGGCAGCACAACCCTCAATGCTGCCAGCCTGGAAGCCGCTGCCAGCGAGGTCGCTCAATGGTCCAACGCCTTTGCCGCCGATGGAGACTTGCTGCTTTATGGCTGTGACATTGCCGCCAAGGGCATGGCATTTCTGGAACGGCTGAGCGAGCTAACCGGAGCCGATGTTTCCGCCTCCAACGACCTGACGGGACGGGGAGGAGACTGGGACCTGGAGGCGGCAACTGGGGCGATCGCCGCCCCGTCTGCCCTCAGTGCGGCAGGGCAAGCTGCCTTTAGCGGCACCCTCAACACCATCACCGTTACCAGCACTGCCAACAGCGGCACCGGATCTCTGCGAAGCGCCATCAGCCAGGCAACCAGCGGCACCACGATTCGCTTTGCCCCAGCCCTGGCAAACCAGACCATCACCCTGTCCAGCCAACTGGAAATTTCCCCCGGCAAAAACATCACCATTGATGGCACAGGGGTCGAGAACCTCACCATCAGCGGCAACAGAGCCACTCGTATCTTCTATGTCAATTCCAACCAGGACTTTCCCACCACCTTCACCGTCAAGAACCTGTCTCTGGTAGATGGCTTTACCGATGAGCAAGGCGGCGCAATTCTCGGTGAACACCGCGCCAGTGTTTTGGTCGAGAATGTGGCGTTCCTGCGCAACGTGGCAAACTCTGGCGGTGGCGCAATCTATAGCCCCTGGGAGAACAACCTGGAGGTGCTGAATAGCAGCTTCCGCAACAACAAGGCGACGGCAAACAACGATGAGCGGGGGGCAGGGGCGATCGCCTTTGTCAGCCCTGGCATCTTCACCATCCGCAACTCTTCCTTCATCGAAAACGAAGGCATTAACGGTGGGGCAGTCAACAGCCTCAACGGCAAACTCACCATCAGTGGCAGCCGCTTCATCAACAACAACACCCTGGCAGGGCAATTCGACACAGGTGGTTCCAACGACTTCCTGCGGGGCTTTGGGGGCGCGCTCTACACCGATCGTGCCAGCTCCACCAGCGAATCCTCCGGCTACATCGACATTTCCGACACCATTTTTGAAGGCAACCAGGGTAGAGCCGAAGGCGGAGCCGCCTACCTCTACACTGCCGGAAACGACCGGGTCACCCTGCGCCGCACTCTGTTCAAAGACAACTCCGTTCGCGAACTGCCAAACGGCAATGATGGCAATGGGGGCGCAGTCGTGCTGATGAGCAACGAAGTGAATCGGGGGCTGATCATCGATCGCAGTGCCTTCATCAACAACAGCGCCACCAACCAGGGCGGCGGACTCTGGATGATGAACGCGCCCACAACCATCACCAACAGCACCTTTTCGGGCAACCGGGCGGATGGCACCGTGGGCGAACCCTTTGGCAAATTGGGCGGCGCAATGGCACTGCGGGGCGATACCACTATTATCAACAGCACCATCGCCTATAACTTTGCTGGCTGGGTCGGCGGCGGCATCCTGGCGAATGGAGACGATCGCATCGTTGCCAAAAACACGATCTTTTACCGCAACACTGCCAATAATGGCGGCAATGGCGAATCCTGGGGCTACATTCAGCAACACACCAACCGTGCCCTGCTCGACGAAGGCGGCAACTTCCAGCTCGATGAGCGGGGGGATGACCGGGCGACGGAAAATGTGCGAGTGGCAGATGCCAGACTGGCTCCGCTGGCAACCAATGAGCATCCCTATCTGCTCAGCCATGCGTTGTTGGAGGGCAGCCCTGCCATCAATGCGGGCGTGAATGAGGGCGCACCCTCTGTCGATCAGAGCGGCACCAATCGGGACGATCGCATCGACGCAGGCGCAGAAGAATTCGTCACGGGTTCCGGCGGTTCCGAGGAGCCGATAGATCCCCCCGTTGATAGCCCGGTGATGCGGGGGACAGAAGATGCTGATGTGTTACGGGGTAGCGCCGTCAACAACCGCATCTATGGACGGGGCGGCAACGATCGCCTCTTTGGCGGGGGCGGCAACGACCTGATCAAAGCTGGGGGGGGCAACGATCGCGCGGTTGGCGGAGCCGGACGCGATCGCCTCTTTGGGCAGGCAGGCAACGACAAGCTCATCGGTGGTGGCAGTGGCGATCGCCTGGTCGGTGGCGGCGGTGCCGATATGCTGCGCGGCGGTGGCGACAACGACAACCTCAGTGGCGGCGGCGGCAACGATCGCCTCTTTGGGGATGCCGGAGATGATGTGATTGTCACAGGAGGAGGGCGCGATCGCGTTGCCATCCGCCAAAACCAGGGCTTCGACACCATCAAAGACTTCCAGGATGGTCAAGACAAAATTGACCTCATTGGCATTAGCTTTGGGCAGTTGACCCTGGAACAGCAGGGCGATGATGTGCGGGTCAAGCTGGGAAGTGCCGACCTGCTTCTCCTGGAGAATGTCAGCCTGAATCAACTCAATGCCACAGATTTTGTGTAGCATCCTCCGTGGCTTCTCCAGGAGTGCTTCAACAAAAAACTATGGTTTGGGTATGTTTGGGAAAGTGAGGTGCGGCTCAGCTGCAGCTTCTTTCCCAAACATGGTTTTTGGGGTTCTACTCAATACCTTTGCCATTTTTCCAAAACCCCTGATTTTGCGTGCGCTCCACACACGCAAAATCAGGGGTTTTGAAAAAATGGTGAGCATGTTGACATAAAAATCCCCATTTTTGGGAGAGCAGGCTGGCAGAGCCAGTCATTTGAAGTGGTATGAAGTGGCGAGCCTAACGCAATCAAGCTCCAGATACAATGACAAAAATCACTGGATAAACCTCAATTGGTTTTGGCAAACGGAAAACCTTTCCGTTACGGTGTCATTAGGTTAGGACTTGGTTCTATGAGTGATTCCCCCTCTACATCTGCCAATTATCAGCCCCCGGTCGATGCCCTGCTGACGGTGGGCAGGAAGTATGTCCACATGCAGGGACGAAAGCACTGGCACAACTACATAGAAACCTTTGGGTTTACCGATGCAGATGTACCTGAACTCATTCGCATGGCAACTGACTTAGACCTCAACCTGGAGGCAAGTAGTACCGAAGTATGGGCTCCCCTTCATGCCTGGCGATCGCTCGGTCAACTGCGCGCAATTTCTACCATCGCCTCCTTGTTCGATAACTTCGAAGCATTAGAGGAAGATGACTATCTCCGCGAAGACATTCAAGAGGTCGCAGCCCTTATTGGTCCTGAAACAATTCCCATCCTCACCCAATATCTGACAGACCCAGACAATAATCTCTACCTCCGATGGTGCTGCATAGATTCTTTGGTCGAAATTTGGCAAGACTATCCCGACGCCCAGGCAGATTGTTTAGCGGTCATCGTCCACCAGTTACAACAATTTTCCAGGAACAATAAAACGCTAAATGGTGCTCTCGTCAGTGCGTTGATTAAAATGGAAGCCGTTGATCAGGCGAAGCTGATTAAGCAAGCCTTTGCGGCAAAACGAGTTGAGCCGAGGGTTGTAGGTGATTGGATTGAAGTCCAACGATTACTGGGGCTAATTTCTGCAACCGATGCCGAGGAACAACGATTCTATGTAGATGCAGAGCATCTATCACAAAAAGCTACCAAACCCATTTCTACAAATCCCAAAGGGTTTGGGAGCGGGGCCTCTAACAAAAAATTGGGCTCCAAAAAGAAGAAAAAGTGATGAGTATCTGGAGCGATCGCCCCTCAACTTCACCTGCCGTGAGGAACGCGAATCAAATGAAATCCAAAACTTGTTTTCGTTTCTATCTGATCTTCAGTCCTTAGGATCACGTACGAAATAAAACCCGGAATTTTTGATGAGAAGCGCGGCAATGCCGCGCTTCTCATCAAAAATTCCGGGTTTCATTTTATTTTCAATCCTTAGGGATCTCCAAGCAAGACTATCCCAATTTTTTGAAAGAGGGCGCGGCTAAGCCGCGCCCTCTTTCAAAAAATCGGGATAGTCTTGCTCAGAAATGTCCTTAGTTTGCTGCTACAGACTCAAGGGAAACATGATTGCGCAGCATATCCTGGAGATGTTGTAGAGCAGAACGTACCCGAGCATAATCTGCCAATAAATCCGGTAGAAACTGCTGAATTTCCGTAGGGGAAAGGTTGAGAGCATGATCCTCTAACTCTCGGCATTGCTGAGAAAACCAAGTCGCGCCCAACAGCGCACTGCTGGATTTGAGAGTATGGAGGGTGCGAATCAGAGTGTGATGGTCTGTATCCTCCGGTCCCGCTTCTAGCACTGCAAGGTAGTTGGCACTTTCTTGCAGGTAGCAGTCAATCATTTCCACCAGCACCTCTTCTGCATCTGCCCCCAAATCTTCCATAAATAGCGTCAAGACCTGAAGATCGAGTTCGGCGGGCAAACTCTGGGATTCGGGTTCGGCAGCCAGCAACTGCGGCTCACACTGACTGAGCACAACCGCCAACTGCTCCAGGCGAATGGGCTTGCTCAGGTAGTCATCCATTCCTGCCTTCAAGCACTCATCGCGATCGCCCCGCATTGCGTTTGCCGTCACCGCAACAATGCGCGGACGCTGATCGCCCCACTCCTGGCAAATCAGGCGAGTGGCGGTGATGCCATCCATCTCTGGCATTTGCACATCCATCAACACCACATCATAGGGACGGGCACGCAGGGCTTCCAACGCTTCCCGCCCATTGCTCACCACATCTGCCTGATGCCCCAACCGCTCCAACAGTTTGAGCACGACCTTTTGATTCACAGAATTATCTTCTGCCACGAGAATACAGAGAGTTGATTGAGGAACCGTGCGAGAAACGGTGAGGGCATGGACAGGTTCACGATTTCGCCCCAATATTTCCGTCAGCGTGGCAGTGAAGTGCGATCGCTTGACGGGCTTTTTCAGTTGTGCGGCCCAGGAATTACCTGTCGAACAGGGATGGGATGGGGGACGCCAACCCAGTGGCACCATCAAGATGCAGGGAAATCGAGTGAGCACACCGTGCCATCGAGAATTTCTCATCAGCCCCTGTTCCAGTCCGGGTAACTGATAATCAACCAGCACAGCATCAAAGGCATCGCCTTGTTCCAAACCCTGTTCCAGCGTAGCCAGGAGTTCGGCTGCCGACGTGGTTGTATATGCCTGCATCTGATAGCGCTGCGCCTGCAACACGAGATGTTCTCGGCTGGTTTCGTTGGCATCGGCAATTAAGATGCGTTTCCCTTCCAGCAATGGATCAGGAGCCTGATGCATGACCCACTCCTGCTCTGGGGCGATCGCCTGTCCCACAATGCAGAAGTAGAAGGTAGACCCCACATCCAGTTCGCTTTCCACCCATACCCGCCCGCCCATCATTTCGCTGAGGCGTTGGCTGATAACCAGCCCCAGCCCCGTGCCACCAAAGTTGCGGGTGATAGAAGAATCGACCTGGAAAAACGGCTCAAACAAACAACTCAGGCGATCGGACGGAATCCCAATGCCCGTATCTTTTACCGCAAACCGCAACGCATAGCGATCGCAGGTCACACCTGCACTATCAGACTGAGCCGAAAGCTTACGTGCCTCCACCTCAACCGAAACAGACCCCGTATGGGTAAACTTCACCGCATTGCTGAGCAAATTGACCAACACCTGCCGCACCCGATGTTCATCGGCAACAAGAATGGGTGGTACATTTACATTCACCCGATACGCCAGATTGAGCCACTTAGCTGCCGCCTTAGGCGCAACCAAATCCAACGCATGTTCCACACACCGTTGCACATCAAAAGGGGCAGGTTGCAGATCGAGCTTGCCGGCTTCAATTTTTGAAAAATCAAGAATATCGTTGATGATTGCCAGCAGGGTTTCGCCGCTGTTGCTCAGGGTCTCAACAAAATCGCGCTGTTGCGGGGAAAGGTCCGTCTCCAGCAACAGCTCTGTCATTCCAATCACCGCATTCATAGGAGTGCGGATTTCGTGGCTCATGGTTGCCAAAAAATGGCTTTTTGCCTGGTTTGCCTGCTCTGCCTCGCTTTTGGCAAGTTCCAGGGCAAGCGTTGCCTGCCGCCGCTCGGTTATATCGACCGCCGTGCCCAACAAGCGATAGGGCTTTTTGTCAGCCGTGTGGTCAAAAATGGTTTCGCGCACCCGCAACCAGCGCCATGCGCCGCTAGCATGGCGCGCCCGAAATTCCAGCTCCAGCACATCAGCATCCTTAAAATGGGCGATCGCCTCCCGGTTGCGACTTAAACTTTCCCGATCGTCGGGATGGATCATCTCCGATAATTCCTGCACCGTCATCGCCTGAATGTGATGGGCAGGATAGCCCAGAATATCCAGCACTTGCCGATTCACAAAGGCAATCCGATTTTCTACCAGGTCAATGAGATAAAGGAGATTGGGTGTCGTTTCCAGGATGCGCTGGATAAACCGTTGATTTTCCTGATGGGTCGCGTCTGCCTGTCGCCATTCCCGCAATAACCGTTCGCGATCGATCAGTTCTCGCTGGAGCTGATCGCGTTCTGCAATGAGATCTGCCACCTGCTGCTGCACGCGGTAGTCTACTTCGGCTGCGACACGCTGTTGCACGTGGTAATCAATTTCAGCTTCGATTGCCAACTGTAAGCTGCGATCGAGTACGCCCTCCGCAAATAGGTCATAAAGGGGAGAATCATGGGCGATCGCTGCCGAATCTACCGAATAGGAATAAGGCATGAAGTTTGGCTCACTCATACTGAATGGTACTTAAAAGCCTCCGATGGCAACAGCTAAAACAATCACGCAATACCGAGCTATCCACATGGCTCAACCTTGTCCATATACTTATGCGTATACAAATGCCATTAAGCTGTAAATCGAGGGGATTCTTTTGGGGAAGATTTAAGCAGGATTATGTTAATGCTAGGGTTCCACAAAATCAGGAAAAATCACCACCTTTATTTGCATGAATTAATTCAAACAAAAGCACTCGGTTTTTTAGAGTGCCTTAGAAGCAAGACTCAGCAGTAACATCAGTGAATGCATTGACCCTGATTCATAGGTAGATACCGCAGGAAGCCTGGATAAAGTGCAATGAGGAGAAGTAAAGCAGATAAGGTTCCGTTATAGATTAAAATCAGGTGATTTGTTAGCGTATCTTTGTAAATTTTGACTCAGTAAATTTGGGCTTAGTTTTGGGTTACTCATTTTGAGAGGTGCGGCAATAGGCTTAGCTTGAATGCCCATTTCATCCCAAAATTTCAATATTGCAGAGCATCAAGCTTCCTTGAGAGAGGGTTTGGAATATCAATCTCCGCGCTTATTACCCAGGGAAAATCAATTCTTTTCCTAATCTTTTGGCAGTCTGTTTGTCGAGTAGTTACCCGTAGGCAGACAGCCTGTATTTCAGAAAAAAGCTAATAGCTCTCTTTGAAAGGTGTAGCTAAATCCAGGAAATTCCATTCAGTAAAGGCTTGTATTTCTGCTTCAAATGCCCTGCATTCAAACACGTAGGGAATTTCAGGCAGAAGTGATCAGTATGTTCCAGGATTTAGGTTGAACCTACATTCTCCACCACATAAATGCAACTCCAAAACATGTAAAGGTTGGCTGAATTCCTTCTGCCATCTTTCATGAATTCTTTAACTCCAGCAACCTGAGAGATACGGAGACAAACCAATTTAAACCCGACATTTTTCACCCAACATTTTTCACCCAACATTTTTCAATAGATGAGCCAGGGTGGTAGTCCTCAAATGGGAGAACGGCATCTCTGTGGAAAAATGGGGAGTCCTCAAAGAGTAATGATTTTTGGGTGTGTGGGCACCGCCCATACACCCAAAAATCATTACTCTTTGGGACTGACTACTGCTCAATGCCCAGTAATTCGCGGCATTGTTGAATGGTGAGAGCGGAGGGCTGGTTCAGGTTGCCAATCCAGGCTCCAAAGAAAATGAGCAGCAAGATAATCAGCACAATTGGAGTGGGATCGCCCCAACCATCTGGGTTTCCGGGTGGTTCAATCTTTGCCATGCGATCGCCCCCTTTTGGGATTTACAACGTAGTGCATCGGCTGTCACTCCGCGCACAAAATCGGCGGATAGCGCTCTGGCATCCAGTGTAGTCGCTGATGGTTGGCTGGCAACCGAAAATTCAGGGCAACAGCCTTCAATCTCAGCCTTCGTGCCAGGTCGAGCGCCATGCCAGTTCTGCCTGGGCTGTGGCTTTTTCGCGCTGGCGGCGGCGATAGTCCTTAGCAACTTTGCTCAGGCGCGAGAGAAGTTGGCGAATTTGCGATCGCTGGCTCGACAGATTCGGGTTCCCAAACTCCAACTCCGATAGGCGTAGCCGAATAATGACAAACTGGAGCACCCCAGAACTCTCGCTCTCCTCCGATTTAGCTTCGATCATCAGCTTCATCAAATTCGGCGACCCTGCCGATTCTGAGGTCATGCCCGACTTGATGGCGACTTCCAGCACCGGGTCGGGCAAATGATGGGGCAAAATTTCGACACGGTGCAGCAGGCGATTGGCTCCGTAGGAAAGGGTTTGCAGCACCTTGGAGATGCTTGCCTCAATCCGCTCTTGCCATTTCACAATCCGATCTAACGGATCAGCAGGCAGCACCAATAGTGCACCGTCTTCATCCTCGTCATCGTTGAAGGGATTGTTCAGTTGAATGATGACCGTACCCTCCGTATCCGCTATGGACTTGGACCGAACCGAGAGGGGGCGATCGCCCTCATCATCTTCATCCTCCTCGGTACTCGACTCTGGCACTTCAGTGGCGGCTGACAAATCTGGCTCAGACGCTAGTTCTTCTGCGGGCGGAGACGCTGCTTCAGGTTCTGGGGCAAAGTTTGGCGCAAGATCCGAGGGAAGATGAGGAAGATTCTCTTCTTCCTGAGCAGGTGTGGGTGTGGCGATCGCCGCTTCTTCGTGCATCGTTCCCTGGGCGTCCAGCACCACCGCCGAGGTCAGCGGCTCCGCTTCCTCGGCTGCCGTTTCGGGGTCGGGGTCAGAGGGTTTGGGGTAGAGTACATCCCGCAAATCCTCGGTTGCCTCGCGGGTGAGCGATCGCAACCCCTGCTGTGCCTCCTCGCGCTGGCTGGCAGAAAGCGCCAGAAATTGTTCGGGATAACCCTGGGTGCAGAGGTGATAGGCTGCCAGGATCAGTTGCTGAGACGCCACCGTTCCCAGATCTTCCAGATAGCGTTCATAAGCTTTCTCCAGATCCTTAGCGATCGCTCCTAACGACTCTTCCAGGGTTGCCAGGTCTTTTTCAATTTGGTCTATCCGTCTTGCCATCGTGCCTAAACTTACTGAAAAGCAGGTGTGAGGAATGCCCCAACCTGCTCTCATGCTAAATCATTCAGCTGCAAATCATGCGACCCAGGGTAGGGATGGCGATCGCTCACCCAAACAGGATGACAACCCATCCCGCCCCCGGACACATAAGCTACTTCTTCTTTTTCTTTTTGCCTTTTTCCTTGTCGGCAGCAGGCTCCTCAGCCTTTGCCTCGGTCTCGGTAGCTGCCGGCGCTTCCTCTTGCTTCTGCCCGGTCTGAGCCGCAACTTCAGCAGCAAAGTCTTGCTCTTCCCGCTCAATGCCTTCACCCATGATGTAGCGCACAAACCGACGCACCCGGATGTTTTCACCCAGTTGTGCCACGCTTTGCTTCACCAACTCTGCAACGGTGATGCTTTGATCACGAACGTAGGGCTGCTCTAGCAATGCCATTTCCTTCAGGCGCTTATCAATCCGTCCAGAGACGATTTTTTCGCGCACGGCTTCCGGTTTGTTTGCCAGATCCTCTTTACCCATCTCAACTTCTTTTTCGCGGGCAACTACATCTGCGGGAATGTCTTCAACGGAAACATACTCCACATTAGGTGATGCAGCAATCTGCATCGCGATGTCTTTTACCAGGGCTTGGAATGCTTCGTTTCTCGCCACAAAATCGGTCTGGCAGTTGACTTCTACCATGACACCCACACGACCGCCAGTGTGGATGTAGCTACCGACCAATCCCTCAGCGGTAATTTTACCTGCCTTCTTCCCGGCAGATGCCAGCCCCTTCTGACGGAGCCAGTCCATTGCTTTGTCGATGTCACCATCGGTTTCTGCCAGGGCTTTTTTGCAATCCATCATGCCTGCGCCAGTGCGATCGCGCAGTTGTTTTACGAGCTTTGCCGATACCTCTGCCATGTCTTCTAATCCCACTCACTACATCAACGGATCTGGTCGGCGGCAGCGATCGCAGCGAATGGCGATCGCCACCGTTTCCATACCATCGTGCCAACACCATCAAACGACCGATGCAAGCATCATCTCATCTTGGCGTCAGCTTCTTCTAGTCTTCCGACTCGTCGTCGTCATCGCTGAAGTCTTCATAGTCCGTTTCTTCCTCACCACCTTGATAATCGGAGTACATATCCTCCTCATCGTCGGTGTCGAGTTGACCATGTCGCCCTTCATAAATGGCGTCTGCGAGTTTCCCCACAATTAGTTTAATCGAGCGAATCGCATCATCGTTGGCGGGAATCGGAATATCCACCATGTCTGGATCGCAATTCGTATCCAGCAACGCCATGATGGGAATTCCCAACTTCTGACACTCTAGCAGAGCGTTGTATTCCCGGCGTTGGTCCACAATCACAACCGCATCGGGAAGTTTCCGCATCGCCTTGATGCCGCCCAAATACTTCTGCAACTTTTCAAGTTCGCGGCGAAGAACAGAAGCCTCCTTCTTGGGAAGCAGATCAAGCTGTCCGGTTTCTTCACGCCGCTCTAATTCCTTCAAGCGCTCAACGCGGGATTTGATGGTGACCCAGTTGGTCAACATGCCCCCCAGCCACCGCTGGTTGACGTAGTAAGAACCACAGCGCTTTGCTTCCTCAGCAATAATGCCCGCCGCCTGCCGCTTGGTACCAACGAACAGAAACTTGCGCCCTTGCTCCGAAGCTGTCCGCGCATAGTCATAAGCCTCTTCCATCAACGTGGCAGTCTGCACCAGGTCGATGATGTGAACCCCATTCCGTGCAGTGTAGATGTACTGGTCCATCTTGGGATTCCAGCGCCGGGTTTGGTGACCAAAGTGAACCCCCGACTCCAGCAATTGAGCCAACGAAACAACTGACATATTCTTTTTCTTTCTCCTTTTCGGGTTTATCCTCCACCCGGCAGCATCTCTGGCTCAGTCTCCCGTTGCAAACGACAGGAGCAAAAATAAGCAACAGAGACACCCGAAAATCCGGATGTGCGAAATTTAGACAACCCTACAAGAATATCGCAAAACGAGACGTTTTGTGCAATTTCGGGTTGTTTGCCAGTAGGGATAGAACTAAGGGACTTGCAAGAAAATAAAATCCCAATTTTTGAGAGGGAAGGCTGGCTCTGCCAGCCTTCCCTCTCAAAAATTGGGATTTTATTAATCCGCAGATCCCTAAGCAATAAAGAATCATGTAGGACGGCAAGTACAGTTCAGATGCACCTGCTGTTCCACAGCATACTCGCCATTATTCTGAAACCCTTGGTTCTGCTTGGGATCACGTACGAAATAAAACCCGGAATTTTTGATGAGAAGCGCGGCATTGCCGCGCTTCTCATCAAAAATTCCGGGTTTTATTTTATTTTCAATCCTTGCGATTCGCGCACACAAGATCAAGGGTTTCAAAATAACGGCGAAGGTATTGACACACGCTAGGGGAGTCTAGGGCGACACTACAAACCGTTGGACGAAGGGCTCATGGATGCCCAGTGGAATTTACGCCAAGTGCCATGAGTAAATCACCGAGCCACCTAAATTTCTATGTGTCTTTTTCCAAAACGTCTCTTTCATTACTCTGCTTCGATTTTGTTTGTGAGTAATATTCAGAGGTTGATTATTTCGGGGTAAAGTCTCCTATCGCAAGATAGATAAAATTCCCCGATCGCCCTCACCTGGGGTTGGAAGGATCAAGCATGGCTGCCGAGTCCTGCGCCACAATGCGCTATGCTCGGGTGATCCCCTTCGCCGTTTCCGATCCCCATTCGATGAAGGGAGCGCAAAGTTTTCGAATCGTGCGATCGCGATCCCCCGTCTCAAGGTAACCTATTAGAGTCTATCGTTCCAACGCTATGGACGAATGAAGAACGGTATGCAACTCCCCGATACCACTCCCACCGAAGTTGTGCAACAAGTTGCCGAATACTTCAGTGTGCTTAGTGAACCGACCCGTCTCCGCATCCTCAATGTGCTGCGGGAGGGCGAAAAGTGTGTGCAGGAATTGGTTGAAGCCACCTCCACCAGCCAGGCAAATGTTTCCAAGCACCTGAAGGTCATGGTGCAAGCGGGTATCCTGACCCGTCGCACCGAGGGAACATCTGCTTTTTATAAAGTCGATGACGAGCTAATCTACGAACTTTGTAATTTGGTGTGCGATCGCCTCGCTACCCGAATTGAGCAGCAAGCCAAGTATTTCCGCTCTTTTACCCTGACCAGCGAGAATCGGTAGCAATTACCCCAGAGGCACAACGCTCTCCGCGTACTCCAAGCAATAGAAGCAGTCGCAGGGGCGACTGCTTCTATTGCTTGGAGTACGCTCAGAAGATAAGGCGAAGAAATCGGGCGAAGCGATTCAGGTGGGGAAATCCGCATCTGTCATCTAAGAAGTCCTGTTGAATAATAATGGGTGATCCTTATCATGCTAGTAGCAAGGGCTCTGGCTTGGGAGCGATCGCACTTCACCGCAGTACTTAGCGGGTCAACAAGCTTACTATCTGTCCATTGAGTCAACACCGACGGAGAATTATGGCGACGATTCTGGAACAGGGCAATATCTCCATCCACACCGAGAATATTTTTCCCATTATTAAAAAGTGGCTCTATTCCGACCATGAGATTTTCCTGCGAGAGCTAATTTCGAACGCTGTTGATGCCATCCAGAAGCTCAGCATGGTCGCTCGGACGGGGGAATTTTCGGGCGATTTATCTGAGCCGAAGATTGAAATCACCCTCGACAAAGAGAAGAAAACACTGGCGATCGCCGATAACGGCATCGGGATGACTGCCGACGAGGTAAAGAAGTACATCAACCAGGTTGCCTTCTCCAGTGCCGAAGAATTTGTCGAGAAATATAAAGGAAGCGGTGATCAGCAGATTATTGGTCACTTTGGTTTGGGCTTCTACTCCTCCTTCATGGTGGCGCAGCATGTAGAAATCGAAACTCTGTCCTACAAAGAAGGCTCAGCGCCCGTAAATTGGGGCTGTGACGGTTCCACCGAGTTCAAAATTGCCGAAGGCAGCCGCACCAGCCACGGCACAACAATCATCCTGACCTTGCAGGAGGAAGAGACCGAGTATCTCGAACCCTTCCGCATCAAAGAACTGGTGCGCAAGTATTGCGACTTCATGCCCTTCCCAATCTATCTGGATGGGGAGCAAATCAATCGCCAGAAAGCACTTTGGAAGGAGTCTCCAAGCTCCCTCAATCGGGAAGATTATTTGGAGTTCTATCGCTACCTCTACCCCTTCCAGGAAGAGCCGTTGCTCTGGGTCCACCTGAATACGGACTATCCCTTCGTGGTCAATGGCATTCTATATTTTCCCAAGCTTCGTCCCGATGTGGATGTGACGAAAGGACAAATCAAGCTGTTCTGCAATCAAGTGTTCGTTAGCGATAACTGTGAGGAAATCATTCCCCGCTTCCTGTTGCCGTTGCGAGGCGTAATCGATAGCACCGACATTCCCCTGAACGTATCTCGGAGCTTCTTGCAGAACGATCGCACCGTCCGACGCATTGCCGACTATATTGCCAAGAAGGTGGGCGATCGCCTCAAAGAACTCTACCGCGAAGACTATCCCGCCTATGTCCAGAGTTGGCAAGACCTGGGAACCTTCGTCAAGTTCGGCTCCATGAACGACGACAAGTTTAAAAAGCAAGTCGAAGATATCCTCATCTTCCGCACAACCCATGTTGCCGAATCCACAACAGACGCGCCAAAAGTGCAGGTCGAAACCGCAGAGGGCGATGTCTGGGAGGATAACGCCAGTGACGCAAAAGCCACTCTCCCCTACACCACCCTCAAGGACTACCTGGACCGCAATAAGGAGAAGCACGAAAATCGTGTGTTCTATGCCACCGATGAATCTGCCCAGGCGACCTACATCGAGTTGTTCAAGAGCCAGGGCTTAGAAGTGTTGTTCATGGATTCCTTCATCGACACCCACTTCGTCAGCTTCTTGGAACGCGAATACTCCGACGTCAACTTCTCGCGGGTTGATGCCGACCTTGACGACACCCTGATCGACAAAGAGAAGGATTCTGAAATTGTCGATCCCAGCAACAATAAGACCCGTGCTGAGCAAATTAAGGAAATCTTTGAGGCGGCGTTGAACAAGCCCAAAGTCACCATCCGCACCGAAGCTCTCAAGTCTGATGGCGAAAGCGCGCCCCCAGCCATGGTGCTGGTGTCTGAAAGCACCCGTCGCTTGCAAGAAATGAGTGCTTTCCTGCAACAGCAAAATGCCGAGTTCCCCGAAGAACATACTCTGCTGGTCAACACCGCCCACCCACTGGTCGAAAACCTGCTCTCCCTGAGCAAAGGCAGCATCCTCAAACCCGATGGCACCTCATCTGGCGATGATATGTCTACCTTGCTCTGCCAGCACATTTATGACCTGGCACTGATGGCGCAAAAAGGCTTCGATGCAGAGGGCATGAAAGCTTTTGTCGAACGCTCCAACCGCGTTCTGACCCGTCTCACCAAGTCCTAAAGCGATCGCTAAAAACGAATATTCCATTTATTCAAAAGAGGGCGCAGCTGAGCTGTGCCCTCTTTTGAATAAATTTGAATCAATGGGACATTTGCTTTTTAGGTTGGCGGAGTTGGGATAATGCTCCACTGCTCACCCATCCAAAATCCAAAATCCAAAATCTAAAATTCTCAACTCAGACCTGCTATCCTAGAAAAGCACTTTTAATTCCTCAGAAGCTATGTCTCGCGTTTGTGACCTGACAGGCAAGAAAGCCAACAACGCCTACGCCATCTCCCACTCCCACCGCCGCACCAAAAAGCTGCAACAGGTCAACTTGCAGACCAAGCGCGTTTGGTGGCCCCAGGGCAAGCGTTGGGTGAAGCTCCGCCTTTCTACCAAAGCCATTAAAACCCTGGAAAAGAAAGGAATTGATGCAATGGCTAAGGAAGCAGGCATCAATCTGAATAAGTTTTAGTAAATTTAAGCCGCTATGTAAGCTAGCCTGATCGACAGTGTTGACAGGCTAGCTTTTGCATAGGCTTTGTTTGACTATATCCTCAGCCTCTCAGAACAATATCTTCGCCATTTTCTTAAAGCCGTTGATTTTGCCTGCGCTCCGCGCGCACAAAATCAACGGCTTTAAGAAAATGATGAGCATGTTGTCAGGAGGTTGAGGATATTTTATTGAACCTCAAGAGAATAAAAGTCCCATTTTGAGAAAGCGGGCACATAATCTATGCCCGCTTTCCCAAAGGATCACGTACGAAATAAAACCCGGAATTTTTGAAGAGAAGCGCGGCAATGCCGCGCTTCTCTTCAAAAATTCCGGGTTTTATTTTATTTTTGATCCAAAATGGTACTTTTATTCTCTTGCTTAGCCTTTTTGTAGATTATTGGACTGCTGAATTAAGGGCGATCGCCGCAATTCCCAATCTCAAATTTGAAGCCTACTTCTGGTAGGTGTGCGATCGCCCTTTCCTTTACCAAAGGCTTTTCACCGGATCTTCAAAATTCCGGAATAACTCGGAGGGCAAGATCGGCTCCCTTTCGTTTCACTAGCCAATACACCCTCTTTAAAGAGCATTTATCAAGCTTTAATGGTGTATTCCAGGCAGCAAAATAAAAACTTGAGTAAATTATGCTCCCTATCTGATCGTTCCCCAGAAACCTGGGGGTAACATAAGTTTCAAACTCAGGCAAGATCTCGTGATTTTTCGTTGATAGTCTGTAATTAAGAATCCAGACACGCTGTGAGGCGAATACACCAAGCCATCTACTGGTTTACACCGATTTGTATAGATCCAGACAGATATAAAAAGGGCGATCGCACCTTCCTGTCTGTTATCCCCCTTGGCTATCATCAAACAGCCAGCCATCAGGAAACTCGAAGCTGTCCGTCATTCTGCTATCCTGTCCCCGTTTTTGCCACTCATTCCACCACCTGGCATCTACTCCACCTAAATCTGTTCTACCAAAAGCAAAATTTGGCAAACCGATCATCGACTTCATCCACCAACTTCATCTATCGACTGCATCAGAGACAACGATTTAACATTTCCCTGTATCACCCCATACGACAAGTCCTGCGATGGCTGGCACCTTTTTCCTTCTATGGTTGCAATCTATTAGATTTCGAACAGGTTCCGAATAGATTTTGAACAGTGTCCCAAATGAGAACCCAAAGAGAACCCAAATAAGAAATTGCTGAGCGTCTTCTCCAAACTAGTTCTCAAATCACTAAGTCCCATCAGTCCAAGGTTGCTTTTACCCAGTAACAGGTTCAACCTCAAGCCGAACACCCGTCCAGATAACCTCTTAACCCATCGGCAGGATGTCTCCGCCAAACCGTTTTCCCTCCCTGTTGAGTTACTTCGCTATGTTTCATGTGCTGTTGATTTGAAACCAAAACAGTTTCATCTTCTTATAATTGCGATTGATGCACTACAACTAGAAGGTGGATCACCCCCCAGGCAGTACACTTCGATGCAAAGCGATGCGCTTCAGGGCTAAATTCATGGCTCATCCGCGCAAATTCACCTGAACACCCGACCTCTTTAGCGATAGGAAGGCGACAATGTCCACTCGCAAACTGTATCGAGCGATTCAGACCTCGACCGCTCAAATTCTCAAAGCTGTCAGACATCTGACTCGATCGCTGGTGCATTGGCTACTGCGAACGTTACTTATGATGGGACGACAACCTCGCCTCAGCCGGGCAGGCTTCGTTCTACCAACCACCATTTTGTTGGTCATGGTTGTGCTGCTGACTGTAGGGGCGATCGTATTCCGCACCTATACCCGCACCACCGAAACCATCACCGAGCGGCAGCAGCGAGTGATTTACAACGCCGCCACCCCCGCTATCGACCGAGCACGATCAAAACTCAGCTTCCTATTCGATGCTGAAAGCGACCCCCGCTATCCGGGTGGGGTTCCCAGTGAAAACGTGCTGATGGGCATGATGCTCAACGGAGCCATCATCGAAGGAGCGGTTATCAGTCCCCATCCTCGTGGGGACGATCCTTATACCTTCGAAGACGAAGCCCGGATTGACATTGGCACCTCCTATGCCGGAGATGCCAGAGCAGACAACGCCTGGCGATATCGTGCCGACACCGATGGCGATGGTGTCGAAGACGCCACTGTGGTCTATGCCATTTCCATGCGACTGGATGACGCGGCTCTTGGAGACACCACACGGGGGAATCTGGGGAACCGTGCACAAAACATGCTGGTGCGCAACACACCGCTGAGTATTTCCAACCAGGGCAACCCCCTTTGCGCCGGGGCTGGAGCGGTTGTACCTCAGCAGGGCTGGCTACCCCCCGCTGGCAACTCCTCCGTTTTGCTGAAAAACTTCCAGGTCGATGCCTATGTGCTGCCCGACCGCGACAATCTTCCCGTTTCAACCCTGGAGATGCAGCTCGATCGCCAGCTCGACCGGGGTAACAAATGGGGAGCCTGGTTCCGCTACGACCTGGAAATCTTCCCTGGTCCGCAGTTCAACTGGAACGGGGCAATGCACACCGAAGGCAGCCTGATGCTGGGTAACGGCAGCTTCCGGGGCTTTATGATCAGTGACCCCGACTCCTGCCTTTACACCGAAGATGCGTCCGAAATCTCCATTGCTCAGTATGGTGAACGGACTGATGGTGAAGGGGTTATCCCTCCCTTCCAGGGGCAGTTTCTCAATGGATTTACCGGACGAACCACCTGGGACGGAGGAACTGTTGATTTTGACCTGTGGGATGGAGCCGGACGTAACCCCATTCAAGGGGTAGACTTCAACCGGGGGAATGACTCTGTCAATGAAGGGGGTCTCAATCCCGTAGACTATGCCGTCGATCCAGTCATCATGTTTACGCGAGGCGAGTCAGCTCACCGTAACCCAAATGCCTTTGGGACTCGCCGGGCAGACTGGGACGACACGAACTTTGCCCAGCGGCGACTCGTTACCCCCGACCAGGCAGTAGACGTGCCCTATGTAGACGACACCTACCGTGCCGACAACCGCTATGGTCCCAAGCCACAATACACCAGCGATCTAACCGTACCAGGGACGATTGGCGAACGCATCCCCACTACCATTACACAATTGGTAGGCAACGCTCCTGCGGCTGGCGGTGATGCTGGAGAACTGGGTCTGGATGGCTACTGGGAACGCCGCGCTCGTTTTGAAGGGATGCGCCTGATCGTAGGACAACGCCTTGAACTGGGCGACCCTGCAGGGTGGGGCGGACCTGTGATGTATAACAATGATGATCAGGACGGACTCCGCGAGGCCCTACGACCATTTCTACAATGTCGAGACTACGCTAACGCGGCTAATGCCAATAATGCCGGACGCTGTGAAGAAGCACGCCAGCGCCGCAGCCTATGGGACAACCTGGCAGCTGTGCAGTCAATGGTGGTCTATCACGCCTCTCAAAGCGGAACCACAAACCTGGATCTGCCCGTAGCCTGTATGGCATCGACCGTACATCCAGGTACAGCTGGAACCTTAGACAACAGCGCCACATTCCAGGACCTGGCGTTTGGCTTACCCGCCGATGCTTTTAATAACGACTACAAGACAGCCAACCGCCCCATCCTCAGCGATTTCCTGCGAGGAAGAGGGACAAATGGCTGGGAATTTGAGTTCAAAGACAGTTATCTCACCGCCTACGATAACCCCAACTCCTCCCTGCGTATTGCCCTCGATAACCTGGCACACTTTGCGGGTGACCCCCGTGGTGGTGCGCCATCTTTCGAGCCAATTCAGGATCGCTTTGTGCATCCCTATCCACCGATGGCGATGTATGGCGACTACTCCATCCTGCGCCGAGTCTTAAACCTGCTGGATACTGGGGCTGAATCCTACGCCACCCTCAGCCCCGCCGATAAAGCAACGTTGCACTCAGCGACCTGCACCCTGGGGATGCTTGCCTACAACCTAGATTATCTGGCAAAGTTTGACCCCTCCGACCCAAGTGTTTTGCCGTTACTAGGCACTTCCTATGAAACCATCGCAGATGAGCGGGATGCCAGGACTGCCGACCCTCAACAGTACTATGCGGGTCTGAGAGGACTGATTCGCGCCCTGATTACCAGTGGTGACGGTTCTAATGGGAACACCCCCCGTAGACTGATCCCCCTGGGACGAATAGACGGCATTCACGATAATAACCTGGGGGATCTGAACGACGCCCACCAGGGTAACAGTCGGTACATTGGAGCAGGTGTTAATGATACGGGTCGAGTTAATCAGCCCCAAACTTATGTGCAAATGCTGGAGCGTTTGCGGGATGAAGCTGGCGCTAACGTGACCATTGATTTGCCTCCGGGCTTTACTGACATCACTTACACCAGAGACGAGATGAATAGGTTCATTGCTCTGGCTCAGCTGATCATCAATAAAGAACAAGTCGCACGAGACCGGGTTTGGGGATTCTTTGGATTCGATGATCCAGGTAATGAGTTTACACTCAGTCGAGGACCCTTTGCCGGTACCTATCTAACCGCCTCAGGGACAGCCGTAGAGGGCTGCCGGGCTATGCGGGAGTTCGATGTGGGCGACTCACTCCGTTATCTTTGCTCTTGGCGACCCCGCTATCCTGTTCTTTTCAGTGTCTTTCCTTCTCCAGATCTGGGAGGAAGAGCAGGAATTAATCAGCACGGCGATATTAATACGCCTAGCAATGTTGAGGGTCGGGACTTCACTCGTGACAGATTTGATAGCGACAACTTTGATGCCTATATTGGTCGGGCAGATGTCAATGGGAACTATCGATATCGGGCATTAGACGAGGCGGCGGTGGAAGAGGTGGTTGCCTATCCTCGTCCTATGAACCCAGGTAGTTGGAAACTCCCCGTTGACAACACTGCGACGTCTGCCAATGGAACCCCTAACGGTCGCAACGATACCTTGATCAAGGTTTGTGAGGATGACGTTTGTTTACTTGATAGCTCTGGGCAACGCACTAGCGTTGGTGAGGAATACTGGCGGCTGCCATTCAAGGATTCCGGCATGTTCAATGGTCGGGAGATGCTGGCTGTTCGGGTTCTAGATGTAAACATTGGCTTCCTCCGCGAACAGACGAAATCACTAACCAATGATTTTTGGTTACCGCTTTCTGGTGTTATTTATGCCTTCCGCGAGGATGCTGTTTCGGAGCTAAACATTGTGCGTCCGGCAGCAACCGGTGTGACGTGGGCAGACTGTAACACCGAGCCGGATCTGCGAACGAACAACAACTGTCAGATGATTACTCGACGAGATGCTTATTCGTCGCAAGATCCACCGCTCAACTCCACCAACCGGATTTCGCCAAAACCTGTGGATTATTTCCCAGATCCCGATCGCCGTCCCCATGCATTTCGCATTCATAACGGTGCGCGGGTAGACCGCCCTGGCGACGAAGGACGGGGTATGTCCTTTATTACCGACAATGCGGTCTATGTTAAGGGGAACTTCAACCTGCACAACGAAGCGGCAAACCCAGAAGAAGAGTTTACCGAAGCGCTGCAAGTCGGCTTTGGCAACTTCTACAATCGCGCCACTCTGAATCCAGATTTCGCCCGTCCGGCAACCGATACCTGGCGACCCAGCGAAATTCTGGCGGATGGGGTATCGATCCTTTCCAATAACTTCTGTGATGGCAGCATTCAAGATAGCTTCCTTACTGCGGGTAGTGGTAATGGAGCAAATATGGGCAATGCCAATAGCCCCGAAGTCAGCCAGGCGCGTTATGGCTGTACCCAAAACCGCACCTCTTACATGAACCAGAACCGACCCCGAACCAATCCGGGTGAGCCTCTCGGTACCGAAGCAGATAGATGGCGCTGGTATCGCACTGATGTTGCCGAAGGGTTGGGATTCAACGAACCTACCAATGGCACCTATAGGAACGGGTATGAAGGCGGAGACGCAGGGATGACACCCATCTATGTGTCGCCCAATGGAACCCCCTGGAGGGCGCAAGACTCATTAGCTGATGAACCGCTCTACACCGGAGACTACTATCGCTTCAACGAAGCTAAGCCCCGGAATGCTGGAACAAATGGGCAACGGATGAACATGATTCTGGTTAGTGGTCTGGTGCCCTCAAGGGAAGGGCAGTCTTACGGAGGACTGCACAACTTCCCCCGATTCCTGGAGGACTGGGGTGGCGACAACCTGTTTATTTCAGGCTCTATCATCCAGTTGAACTTCAGCACCCAGGCAACGGGTCCCTTTGACCAGGATTGGTGGGCACCTGATGCTCCCAACTATGGCGGCGAACGAATTCCGTACTACACGCCTCCTAACCGTCGTTGGGGTTATGACGTGGGCTTGCAGTATGCCCCGGCAGGTCCGGTATCTCAGCGATTTGTGTCGCTCCAACCACGCCGGAATGAGTTCTACTCAGAGCCGCCTGCGGATGACCCCTACATGGCGAATTTGCGGGACGGATTATGTAACTCGAATCCCAACCCTGTTCCACCCCAGTGCCCCTAGTGGCTATTGTCGGGTTCTGGCGGTCTGGGCGACCCCAGGCTCCAGAACCCACCCTGCATCTCCACCGATGGGAGCGATGTCAGGTCTTTGGGAGGATGCGGAAAAGTTCATATAGATGAGGGTGGTTCGCCCGATTGCATCTTGACTTGAACAACCGGTTAAACGCGTTTTGGAAACGGACAACAGATAAACCGATGGGTTAAAGCCAATGAAAGAGGGAAGCAGAATCATGGAGAGTCCACGGAAAAAAAACGGGCAGCGGCAGGTATGGCTGCGCTATCTGTTGCGCGGACACAGGCAGAAGTTAAGGGCTACGGATGCTGGGATCACGTTATTAGAATGTTTGATTGCGATCGCCGTTGTCGGCATTACCGCCAGTCTGATTTTGCCGCCCCTTTTTCTGGCAACTGGCACACGGGTTCAGAACCGTCGAGCTGAGCAGGCTTTCCAGTTGGCGCAAGAGGAAATCAACCGTCTACAAACGATGACAGCCAACGGTAATCACCAAACGCGGCGATTGCCAGCTACCGCCACAACCAGTGGCAATTATTTCAATATGGGCGGTGGAGGTGGAACGGTCATCTCCAACATTGCTCCCCCTGCCGGAGCCTGGGGCAACGAAGTCCAGTCTTCCTCTGGAGCTTGCGACACCTATAATCCATTTAACCCAAGTGACCTTGACGCAGCGGTGGATGTGCCCCCTGCTAATCGTGCCCTGCGCATTGATGTCGATGGCAACTGTCAGCCAAATGACAGCAATGACTTTTATATGCAAGTCTTCCGTGATTTTGGCACCTATTCCGACTTTGAGGTAGGGCGTGTAGCCGATGCAGCGCAGCGTCGTCCAACGGTATATCGGACAGTCGTGCGCGTTTACTCAGCGGTTGCAGCGAGAGACTGGGGCGGCTTGCTGACCCCAGTGGTTCCAGCTTCTCTTCAATTTACTAGAGGGGAAGGAAATCAGGGTGAGTATCCCCTGGCAATCATGAACAGCTTGATTACTGATAGCAGCACGGCTGACTCGTCATGCGCGACCTTATACCATACCGCCCGTGAAAAAGGTGAAACTTTGCCGAATGCCGATATAAATCGCTGTCGGCGCGCGGTTTCGCTCATTCCCTAAGCTATCCTCGCTGGATTTTGCTCATCATCTGGCTGCTTTTGCTAATTGTTTAATTCTTTGCTACGACTGGTCTCCTTACTTTGTTCCACTCATAGTTGCTCTCATCCACATACCCGGTTTCAGTCATGAAACGATTTCTTCTACGCTTCTGGTTGCAACGATTTCGCAGGACTCCACATCGTTGGAATGCAGGTTTCACTCTCATTGAACTGCTGGTCGTGACCCTTGTTGGCAGCTTGATTATGTTGTCATTGCTGGCGCTCATTAACGAGTTGCTTTTGGTTGACCGAAATGAAGCTGTGCGTCTGGAAACGAACCGCGAAATGCAACTGGCGTTGGACTATATGGCAGAAGAAGTGCGGGAAGCTACCTACATTTATACTGGTCACTGCCTGATGGCTCAAGCAGATGCAAGCAATCCTGCGCTGCGATGTGATGACGTCAACAGTCGGGCAATTGGCAACCCTACTGGGGGCATCCTGCCAAATGCGATCGCCAGCGCAAATGATATTCCAGTTCTTGCCTTCTGGAAGCAAAATCCTTTGCCAGAAGACCTCAGAGATGATTGCCGAAATAACGCCAATCATCTGGTGGGAGGAGAACCTGCGCCCTGTACCATTGGTAGCTCCTATGCACTGGTTGTCTATGCCCTCAGCACCGACAACCCTGGTGGTATTTGGAGAGGGGGTGCGCGAATCAAGCGATATGTTCTAACTGAGTTCAATGCCGATGGCAGCGCACGCACACCGGGCTATGCCAACCCTACCCAAAACAACAACAACTTTATTGAGTGGCCCTATGCGGCTGTTGCGGGACCTGTAGATGGGGCGAATGCAAATGCTCCGGTACTCGTTGACTTTGTGGATGATTGGAGGTGCCCGGACGGTACCCGTGGAGCTGCGGGGGCGACCGCATGTGCGGATGGCACCCCCATCAATATTCCGGCTAACCTGTCTTGTCCAGATGGTTACAGTATTTCACCGCATCCCTCTGCTTTTAACAATGTGGGAGCAGACCTGAATGGCTTGCGTAGTTTTTATGCTTGTATTTCGCCCCCCAGGGTTGGGCAATACCAGGAAGCCATTTTGTACTTACAGGGCAGCACAAGAGGTCGCACTGGAGGCGGGCTTGCCCCACGGGATGGGAGCCTGACAATGCTGCAAACACGGGTCATGGCAAGAGGTGTATTTGACGCCGACTAATCTTAATTTCTCAGGTAAATAGCCAGCGCTCTATTTGCCCTCATTAGCCCTCATTAGCCCAAAGTCTTTCGCTGTAAAGGCTCTACTCAGAAGGTCGATCCTATGTTCAAATTTCATCCGACTCGTTCCGCTGCAACGGCAGGTTTCACCTTTCCTGAACTTCTAGTCGTCATTGTGATTGCCACCATTCTGGCGGCGATCGCCACTCCCGGCTTTCTCGGCGTTCTAAACAACCGCCGTGCTACAACAGTTCGCGATGACATAATCCAAGCCATTCGGTTGACCCAAAATGCAGCAACCAGTAGTCGCGCCCCTCAAACCTTGACCCTGGATACAACAGCAAATCCACTACCAACCCTGGATATTCCTGGTTCTGGAGTCAAGCCTGTTGCCAATGGCGAGGTTCCCGCTGCGGGGCTTGTTATTACTGTACGAGAAGATGGGAATGTAAACCCGACCCAGGCAATTCAGTTTGATGAAAATGGAGCCGTTGCACCTGATACGGTTGCCTTGCCTTTAGTGATCGAAGTAACTATCAACGGTCGGGGGAAACGCTGCGCTATTGTTCAAAGTTTATTGGGCAGCATCCGAGCCGAGAGCGGCGATCGATGTACCATTTAACGCACTTCTATACTTCGCCGACCCAGAAGGCTTTGGGATTGGCAATGGGTTGGCAGTGGGGCCACGATCGCCAAAAGGATTCAGGAGCTTGATGGGGCAATGGGGGAAAGCCAATGCCTAGGCACAGTTGCGTGAGGGCGGCGACAAAGGGCGCGTCATGCCCTGGATGCCCAGCATGGGCGTGGGCATATTCATGCACAACCAGCCCCAACCAATTTTCTGCATGAATACGTCCCACATCAATCAGGAGGGTAATCGGCGTGCTATTGGGATTGCAGCAACCGTCAATGCCAAAGGAACTGGCGATAGGGGCAGCAAAAACCTGCATCTCTCGCCGTTCATCGACCCGAAAACATTGATGACATAGCTGGAGGTAATGGCGCAGGCGATTGTTGATAGTGGAGATGTGGGCAGCGATCCATTTACAGAGACGGGTGCGATCGCCCAAATCATCGGGTATCGCAATCATCCCCGGTTCGAGCGCCAGTGCCCGCACCTGATGCAGGTACGCCATCCCTATCTCATACGCTTCTGTTGTAGACACCTCAATTGAATTGCTCCGCTCGACTGTAACATTCGATTATCCACTCCATAGGGGCAAATTCAAGCTATGAAGGGAATCTTGCTACCAGCCAAAAACGGAAACATAGGAGGCTTCGGTACCACTACCTTCACTGTTCGCTCCATCGGCGGCTTCGGTTTCAACACGAAATTCTGTACAAAACGATGCTGTACTAAACCCACCAAAGCGTTTCACGGTGCTGCTCCGCATTCGCAGATTGGGTCCAACAAACCAGAACCGCTCGATAGAACTCATCGTTTCGTATTCGGTGACCAAAACCAAACCACCATCCTCATCCATTTCATAATGTCCAATAACAGGGACAATTTCGGCATAACCCCGCTCGCGCAATAAGCGCCCTTTACGGGAGTTATCGGCATCGGGAACGAGCACAAAAATGGTCGAACCTTCGTGGTTTTCGTCGTCCTCCTGATCCCAAGCCATTGCAGCTTGCCAGGTCACATGTGCCCCGCCGATCGCCAGTTGTGGATCGACTTCATGCAATTCACAAATTTCTAATACTTTGGGGTGATCAATCGGAAGCGCTTCTACGCTGATGTCGGAGTCGCCAGTTTCTGCCCGCCGAAAGGGAAGATGATGGGTAGTACGCTGCGATCGCCAATTTCCGGCACTGAATTGAAAAAACTCCATTGCATCTGTAAACGTCTTCATGCAGAAATCCCCGCGTGATGTCAATCTAATTACAAAATCTGAATCTAAACAGCTTTAAATCTAACGTAATTTTCCTACCCAACGGAACGGGTTGCACAATAGCGCCCATATCTATTGAGCCACGCCGCGACAGCATGACCAAGGCTCACCTTACGAAATAAAACCCGGACTTGTTGATGAGAAGCGCGGCATTGCGCTTCTCATCAACAAGTCCGGGTTTTATTTTATTTTCAATCCCAAAAAGGAACTTCCATAGGCAAAGGGCAGAATTAAAGGACGGGAATTTTGTAAATAAATATTGCGTTTAGCGCAAACTACTTGACAGACTAGACAGCCTCACTCCAGAAATGTTAAGTTGTATGCACGAAATGTATGGGGTTCATATCCGAGTTCGGTAAGAGTTCGGCATAGATCCGGTAGTGGTTCAAACCAAGCAATTTGCCATTACTCGCCATATAAGCTCCAGATAACTGATGTAAGCAAGTTGAGGAATGGTTATGCAAGCACCCGGAAATCTAACTATGGAGCAAGAATTCAAGCTCAAGGTATTGCAAGATCAGGTCAAAACCCTGGATATGGAAGAAGCGCAGGGTTATATCGTAGAGTTGCTGCGCCAAATGATGGTGAAGGATAACCTGGTGAAGCATCTGCTGAAAAACGCTTAGTACTGCAACGAGACTTTCAAATCTCGCTGATCAGCAAGCCCAAATTGGCACGGTTTCCAGAATCGGACATTTGCAAAAGGCTGTCCTGAAAGCTGCATTGCTCCGTCGAACTCTCGTTGTAGTGTTAGGATCACGTACGAAATAAAACCCGGAATTTTTCGATGAGAAGCGCGGCAGTGCCGCGCTTCTCATCAAAAAATTCCGGGTTTTTATTTTATTTTCAATCCTTAGCATCGCAGATCAAAAATTTGAGAGTCTTATTGCGAGAAAGATGACATAGCAGTCTCTCTCGACAAGGCTCTTAAATTTTTATTTGCATTGACAAGTTTTTATTTGCATTGATTTTTCATTGATCTCAGTCAAAAGCTCTCAGTCAAAATCAATGTTTTAGAAATGGAGCTAAGCGGATTCGAACCGCTGACCCTCTCAATGCCATTGAGATGCGCTACCAACTGCGCTATAGCCCCTCACGCGTATCCCATGATGCCTGAGAAATTGGGTTCCGTCAAGTGACATAACGGAAGAATCTGGCAGAAGAAGTTTCGGTAGTCCTCACGGGGTAATGATTTTTGGGTGTAGAGGCGTGCCTCCACACCCAAAAATCATTACCTCCATACCCGGAGCATTACCGGAGTTGTTTCTTGAAGACGCAAAACATCTTGCATGCTGCTGACGTTTGCCCGATGGTTGCTGTTTGCAGGTGGTAGTTGCCTGCGAGTCTACTGCGCTGTTCCTCTTTCGATGGCACAAATCTCGATGGCACAAGTCTCGACTGCACAAGGACTGCACAAGAATTATTAAATCCAACAGAACGCATCTCAATATTCTGTATTGGAGCACTCCTGGAGACACAACCTGAAAATATTCTTAAAGTCTTGTAATAATTCGCCTCCTCTCGGTTAGTGTTCTGAGTGCTGAGTTGAATTACTTAGTGCTTTGTTGGAGTGCCCTTGATGAAAGGGTCTGCATACCAGCAAGGCTTTGACTGGCAATGGTTTGAGTTGTTTCCTGCTCATCGTATGGATCGGATAGACGCAGAACAGTTATTGAAAAATTATTTGGATGGACGCCGGGATTTCTCGGGTTTAGATTTGAGCCATCTTAGTTTGTTTGAAGTTAACCTTCAGGATGCGAATCTGAGTGGATGTAATTTAACGGGAGCCTACTTACCCTATGCCCGCCTGGAGCGAGCCAATTTGATGAATGCGCGGCTGGTAGGAGTCGATTTGAGCCATGCGCGACTGCAGGCGGTGAGGTTGGGCTGGGCAAATTTGCAGAGGGCAAATCTTTCGCGGGCAATGCTGTTGCAAGCAGATTTGCACGCTGCAGATTTGTCGGAGGCGATTTGTCAGGCAGCCGATTTTCGCTTTGCCAACCTTCAGGAGGCAAATTTTGGCGGTGCTAATCTTTGTTATGCCAATTTGGAAGATGCAGATTTAACATCTGCAAATCTCAAACAATGCAATCTGTTTCGATCGCAGGGAGGAACCTTTGAGGAAAGTATTTGCGATCGCACGACCATTTTCCCCGATGGTCATCGCCTGGATACATGAGTGCAGTTGGCTGTTCTTTTCTCCACATCTTCCTTTCATTTCAACAGGATCACCACTTTTCTAAAACCCTTGATTTTATGCGTGCGGCGCGGAAAATTAAGGGTTCTAGAAAAATGGCGAAGGTATTATAATTTGACATCCTGTTAAATTACGAGCGATCGCCGTTAACCCTGGCGAAACCTTGTCGCATAATGAGGTGTGGAGTAAACTCTGCACAAACTGTTTTTCAGCTTAGCGTACCGAAAACCTCCGACTAGCAACCCCGCTTGGGACGCATCTCGTGCTACCCACCCTTGATGAATCCGTTCGTATTTTGGCGGTTGATTCCGAACGAATACGGATTAAGAAGCTACTGATCTACGTCTGCAAAAGTTCCTGGGAAAGTGACCCCTATCGGCTGGACTACTTTGATCTGTACAGCCTGGTTAGAGAACTGTTGCAGCTTGCTCCAACGCGGCAACAATTGCGCACTCGGCTAGAAACCTTTGTCCGTACCCTCAGCAAAACGGACGAATACATGGTGATCGCCGATCGGATTTATCAAAACCTTGAACCATTTTTGGGGGAAGACTTGCCCCAGGCGACGGAGGGCGATCGCCAGCGCTATCGTTCAATTGCCCTCCAGTTGCAGCAAGAGCCAGAGCAGGTGCGCATCAAAAAGCTGATTTATTACGCCTGCAGTCAAATTTGGGAAAATGACCCCGCCATCCTCAGCCAACTGGATTTAGCAGACTTGCTGGAAACCCTGCATCAGCAAACCATCACCTACGATGCCTGTGCTGCCTTGCTCAGCAGCATCGTCGGTACACTCAATCGCTACGATGTCTACTACCCCATTGCCCAGCGTATTCAGATCCTGCTGCGTCCTATTTACGAAGAGGCAATGGGCACAGGGGAGCAGACGGAGGTGATGACCTTTGCGATGTCTGCGCCGCCTGATCTTTCAAATAAGCCAACAAATATGCCGATCGCAGCAGGAGAAGTACCGCCTCTGCCGCCCCCACCACCGCCACCGCCGCCACCCCCATCCTTTGTTGCAACGCCAGCCCCCAAGGAATCTGTGGAAGACGAGCCGGACGATCCAGCCCAGCCCAAAGTCCTTGATTTTGACAATTTGATGGATGCGCGGTTGCAGGTGATGAAGTACTGTAATCCTTTACGGGCAAAGATGTTGCTCCATGCTGTGCTGTCTTCTCAGCCGATTCGAGAAGATCCGCGCGACTGGTCCATCCTCAAATCCAACGACCTGGGAGAACTGCTGAGGCAAACCCACGAGCAATTTACAAGCTATGCTGAGTTGGATATTAAGCTGGGAGCTGTTGCTAATTGCCTGGACGGGGGCGATCGCTTTACCCAGGTTTCACAAGCCATATTGCGTGCTCTCAAACCCTACTATCCCAGCGACTCGAATCTGCCCACTCCCGCCAAAGACGCCGACACAGACGACAGCCGCACCACTGATGTTGGCAAAAAAAAGGAGATGACCACACCTCACGATTCCAGTGATGCGTCCTGAGTTATTCTTCTTGCCATCTACCATGCCATCTCCTGCCATCTCTTGCTATTTACTGGAGTTTACGGAGCCGTTAGGACAAAATTTGCGGAAGAATTGAGAGATTCTCGGAGAAACCTAAATTCGTCTGCCATCCATGAACGCGCAAGAATTGCTGTCGAAGTATGCCGCCCAACAGCGCAATTTTTCAGAAGCCAGCCTCAACGGGATTGATCTCACCGGGGCTGACCTGATTGGCATTGACCTGAGCATGGCGTATTTGCAAAATGCCACCCTTTGTCTGGCATACCTCAACCGTGCAAACCTCTCCCGTGCCCATTTGAACCGTGCCAATCTAAGTGGGATCAACCTCAGTCAAGCCAACTTAATTCGGGCAAACCTGCGCGACACCGATTTGCATGGAGCTAACCTTCAGGCGGCGGACTTGCGCGGAGCCGACCTGTCGTTGGCGCTGTTGCTGGATGCAAACCTGGCAGATGCTGACCTCCGCAATGCGGATTTAGGCGGAGCCAACCTGACAGGCGCTTGCCTGCGGGGAGCCAACCTGCGCGAAGAGAATCGCAAGTACACCGCCAACCTGCGGGGAGCCAACCTGCGACGAGCCGACTTGCGGGGAGCCAACCTGACGGGGGCAGACCTGGCACGAGTGAGCTTGCAGGGCGCAGACCTGAGCGAAGCCACCTTGCGGGGAGCCGACCTCACCGGAGCCGACCTCACCGGAGCCAACTTGCGAGGAGCCTTACTGACAGAGGCAACTTTGACCAAAGCCAGCCTGCGAGATGCCAATCTGGTCAACACCAAGCTAGAACGCACAGACATGACGGAGGTGGATCTGGAAGCAGCAGATATGACCAGCGCCATCCTCCCCGATGCCAAACTCACTGAGGCAGATTTGCGATCGGCAATTTTGAAAAATACCCAACTCAGCCGTGCCGACCTTAGCCGTGCCATCCTCAAGCACGCTGACTTGACGGGGGCTTTCTTGACTGATTCTTACCTGGCACGCGCCGATTTGACCGATGCCAACCTGACCAACGCCAACCTGGTACGGGCAGAGATGAGCAGCACCAATCTCACACGAGTCATCTTCACCAACGCTACAATGCCCGATGGCTCCGTACACGAATAGGTCAGGATAGTCCATCCGACGAACTCGATCGCCCCATCACCGCATTCCCTCAACCCTCCCTCCCTCCGTGCCCTCCGTGCCCTCCGTGCCGCTGTGGTTCATCATTTCCCAAAAAGTTCGCTACCCAACGCCCTCCAACTCTCCCTCCCGTCTACACTGGAAGCGTTGATAACCAGCGGGTGTGCCAGTGCCACTAATTTTGACGAATGATGATGGGGTCGATGCGCCAGGAATTTGGGCGCTGCGGCAGGCATTGGGAAATCGGGGCTTGGTGATTGCACCAATGGATCATCTGTCGGGCTGTAGCCACCAACTGACTGGGGGGCGACCGATTCGGGTAGAGCGGCGCGATCGCCATACCTATGCCCTCGACGGCACCCCCGCCGACTGTGCCCGCATGGGGCTACATCACCGGAACACTATCCTGCATCCTGAAGATCTCGCCGCAACGGATGATGAAATGACCTGGGTGATTTCGGGGATTAATGCTGGGGCAAACCTGGGGGTAGATACTTACTCATCGGGAACGGTGGCAGCGGTGCGAGAAGCGGCTTTCTACCGGGTTCCTGGGATCGCCATTTCCCACTACATCCATCGCCGTCGCCCCATTGACTGGGAAGCGGTGGTTCCCCTGGCGGCAAAGGTGCTGGATAAGGTGATGAGTCTGCCCATCGAACCGGGGGTGTTTTGGAATATTAACCTGCCGCATCCCGAATCTTACGAACCGGAACCAGAGATTGTATTTTGCCCGCTCTGCACCCAGCCGATGCCCGTAGAATATGTGCTGGAAGAAGAGGGTTTTCGGTATGCTGGGGTGTTTGGCGATCGCCTCCGCGATTCCAATGCTGATGTTGATGTATGCCTTTCGGGCAAAGTCGCCGTTAGCACCATTCGCCTGTGGCATAGCGAGACACCCTGAAACCCTCCCCAGGCGCATTGCTTTGTCGGCAAACAATTCAATATGATGAAAGTTCTGTCAGGCATCCACCCTTTGCAATCGGAGATCTATGTACCCACCCGTTGATCCCACAATTATTGATATTGGACCCATTACCCTGCGCTGGTATGGCGTGTTGATGGCGACCGCCGTGCTGGTGGCTTCGTGGATTGCCAGCAAGGAAGTAGAGCGGCGAGGACAGAATAGCGACGACCTGTGGGATTTGCTGATCTGGGTATTGATTCCGGGCTTCATTGGGGCGCGGCTTTACTACGTGTTCATCCAGTCGCCCCGAACCGCCCAGGGCATTGGCTACTACCTGGAAAACCCTGGGGCTATTCTTCAGGTGTGGGGCGGTGGCATCCACATCTTTGGTGGGCTGATTTTTGGCGGCATTGCCCTGTGGATTTTTTGCAAGGTTCGTAAGTTGCCAATTCTGGTGTTTTTGGATGCAATCGCCCTTGGCTTACCCCTAGCCCAGGCGATTGGGCGCTGGGGCAACTTCATCAACCAGGAACTCTACGGACCACCCACCACCTTGCCCTGGGGTCTGCGTATCGATCCCCAGCACCGCATCCCCCCCTACAACAACTTCACCGCCTACCCCGAAAGCACCCGCTTCCATCCCCTGTTCCTCTACGAATCTCTCTGGAACTTTTTGGGTTTTGCAATCATTTTCTGGATTTCTCGCCGCTTTCGGATGCAACTCCGGGATGGGGACATTGCCCTGCTCTATCTCATCTGGTATCCCCTCGGCAGGTTCTTCATCGAGTTCCTGCGCACCGACTCCTGGTTCTTCCCCGGTACTCCTTTCAATGTGGTGCATATTTTGACGGCGATCGCCATCTTCACGGCGGCATTCCTTCTTTATCGTCGCCATCGTCCGTCTGCTGTTCAGGAACCGAATAGTTAGATCAGCACCACAGAGGCACAGAGGGCACGGAGAAAGAGGTGGATAAGTGGATGAGTGGATGGAGTGGGTAAGGGGTATTTTACGGTTGGCTGGCGCTATAGATTGCCTTTGTAAGCAGCTTTCAACCACAGTTTTCATCCACAGGTTTCATCCACAGTTCTCTGCGTTTGTCTATATTCATTTGCTTCTACGTTGCATCCCAATTACGAGCTACCGACTATGCCTAGCCCACGCTTACTGATCATCGGACTCGACTGCATGGAGCCTTCCCTGGTGTTTGACCAGTGGCGGGATGACCTGCCGAACCTGTCTCGCTTGATGGCTCAGGGCAGCTATGGGCGGTTGGAAAGCAGCACGCCTGCCATTACCGTGCCTGCCTGGAGTTGCATGATGAGCGGGCGAGATCCGGGAGAACTGGGCATCTATGGCTTTCGCAATCGCCGCAGCCGCGACTATGGAGCAATGGCGATTTCTGATGGGCGAGCGGTGAAGATGCCCCGCCTGTGGGACATTTTGGGTGAGGCGGGCTGGCGCGTTGCTGCCCTCAGCGTGCCGGGCACATCGCCGCCTTACCCCATCAACGGGCACATGGTGTCGTGCTTCCTCACCCCCAACAAGGAAGTTCCCTTCACCCATCCCCCAGAACTGGCGGAGCAAATCCATGCCTGGATGCCCGACTTTCTGCTGGATGTGCCAGAGTTTCGGTCTGAAGACAAAGCCCGCATTCTAGAAAACATCTACGCCCTCTGTGATCAGCGGTTTACCCTGGCAGAAAAGCTGTTGAGCCAGGAGGATCTGGATTTTCTGATGCTGGTGGATATGGGCGTCGATCGCATTCACCATTCCTTCTGGAAACCAATGGACCCCCGCCATCCCCAGTACGAACCGGGTTCGCCCTTCGCCAATGCCATCCATGACTATTACATGCATATTGATGAACGGGTGGGGCAATTGCTGGCACAGTGCGCTGGGGAGACAGCAGTGCTGGTGGTATCGGATCACGGGGCACGCCCGTTGATGGGGGGCATCTGCATCAACGAGTGGTTTATCCGCGAGGGCTATCTGGTACTGAAGGAAACCCCGACGGAACCGACACCGCTGGATCAGGTGGAGGTAGACTGGAGCCGCACCAAAGCCTGGGGCGCTGGAGGCTACTACGGTCGTGTGTTTCTGAATGTGCAGGGGCGAGAACCCCAGGGCATCATTCCGCTGGCGGAATACGAAGCGACCCGCACCGAGATTGCCGAAAAGCTGGCGGCGATCGCCGATCCCGATGGCAACCCGCTCCATAACCGCGTGATGAAGCCCCAGGAGATTTACCAGAAGGTGCGGGGCATTGCGCCAGATTTGATTGCCTATTTTGATGAACTGGCGTGGCGATCGCTCGGCACCGTTGGCACAGGTAGCATCCACAGCACCGAAAATGACACCGGACCCGACGACGCCAACCATGCCCCCTTTGGCTTGATGATCTTCCACGATCCGGCGCAACCGAAGCAGGGGCAAGTGCTAGAAGGGGCGCAACTTTACGACATCCTGCCAACGCTGCTGGATCGCTATGGCGTTGAAGCGCCCAAGGGTTTGCGAGGCAAAGTGCTACCGGTCTAAGGATCACGTACGAAATAAAACCCGGAATTTTTGATGAGAAGCGCGGCAATGCCGCGCTTCTCATCAAAAATTCCGGGTTTTATTTTTTTTCAATCCTAAGAGCTAGCAACAAACCATCTGCACAAATCCCGCTTTCTTACGCTGTTCAAATCATCTGGTCTCAGGGAATGATTGAAACAACCCACTGGTAAAGGTGCCGTTGCAGCACCGCTCTCATTTCCCCCATGTCCACTCCCAACACCTTTCTTGATGCCACTGCCTGGGCGGCTGTGATTCGGGACCCGCTGGTGGTTTCCCGGCATCAGTCTGTGCAGGAAGCGATCGCCCTGATGCGTCCCAACCCCGCATCAGTACCTGCCAGTGACAACGGGGAGCATCAACTGACCCAACTGCGGGATGAAGCCCGATTGGGCTGTGTGCTGGTAGTGGAAGGCGATCGCCTGGTGGGATGGCTTACTCCAGCGGAACTGCACCAGAGCGAAGCAGAAAGGGATTGGCAGCAAGTGGCAGTAGCAGCCGTGATGCAGCCAGCAGCCGTGACCCTGCCAGCCGAGGCATTATCAGATTTGTTCAGCGCCCTGCGCCTGATGCAACAGCATCACCTGTCCTACCTCCCACTGGTGGATGCCGATCAGCGCCCGGTAGGACTTTTGGGGATTTATTCGGTAATAGCGTACCTGGAGCAACGGGTACGGCTTTTAGAGCAGGAACGAGGCATTCGCTGCGATCGCCATTCAACTGAGCCGCAGGAAGAACCCCAGAACCCGACCCTAGCCCTAACAACCAAAGCGAAACAGGAAGCGGCTTTCGCCACGATCGCCTGTCAAATTCACGCCTCTCTTAATCTTTCAGATATTCTCACCACGACGGTGCAGGAAACGCGATCGCTGCTGGGATGCGATCGCGTCCTCATCTACCAACTTCAGGCTCCTCAAGGACTTCAGGCTCCTCAAGGACTTCAGGCTCCTCAAGGACTTCAGGCTCCTCAAATTGGAGTGGTTGTAGCAGAAACTTGTACCGCAGAAGCAGAAGAAGCCTCCTTACTGGGCAGTAGCCGTCAATTTTCCTGCTTTTCCACGAACGGGCTTGATCACTTCTGCCAGGGTAAATGTCAGGTTATTGATGACATTACGGCAGCAGACCTGCCGCCCAATCATCAAACCGAGCTAACCCAACTGGGAATTCGTGCCAAGCTCATGGTTCCAGTAATGGTGGGAGAAGACCTGTGGGGCTTGATGGCCATGAGCTATCGCGACCATGCCCATGGCTGGCAGACCCACGAAGTAGAACTGGCACAGCGGTTGGCGGTGCAGGTGGCGATCGCCATCCAGCAAGCCACCGCCTACGAGCGCTTGGAAACAGAGTTAGCCGAACGCCAGCAAGCCGAAGCCAGCTTACAGCACAGTGAAACCACGAATCATGCCATTGTTGAAGCCATTCCCGATTTGCTGATTCGGATGACGGTGGATGGACACTATCTAGATTTGCGCAGTGGCAGTGCCGTGCAGGTGATCTATCCCGAAAAGGATATTCAAGCGACGACCGTTTATGATGTGTTGCCCCCTGCCCTGGCAGAAGAACGGCTTCGCTATGCCCAACTGGCGATCGCCACTCAACAGCTTCAAATCTACGAGCAAGAGCTACCAGTCAACGGGATTCTCTGCCACGAAGAAGTTCGGATTACCCCCTGTGGTGCTCAGGATGTGTTGGTGATTGTGCGCGACATCAGCGATCGCAAACAAGCGGAAATGACCCTGCTGCAACTGAACCAGAAATTGAAAGAGAGCGATCGCAAATTTCGTGCCATCTTCAACAATTCCTTTCAATTTGTTGGTCTGTTGACCTCCGATGGCATCTTGCTCGAAGCCAATGAAACGGCTTTAGAATTTGGTGGGTTGCGCCGGGAAGAGATTCTCAATCGTCCCTTTTGGGAAGCGGGTTGGTGGTCTTACTCAACAGCAACCCAAAGACAATTGCAGGATGCCATCCGCCGGGCAGCCCAGGGAGAATTCATCCGCTACGAAAGCGAAGTACGGGGGACGGGCGATCGCGTCGCCATCATCGACTTTTCCCTGCGGCCGCTAAAGGATGAAGCGGGAACCGTCATCTTGCTTATCTCCGAAGGGCGAGACATCACCGAACTCAAGCAAACCGAAGCTGCCCTGCGCCAAAGTGAAGCCCAAAGCCGTGCCATCCTTGCCGCCATTCCAGACCTGATGTTTCGGCTGAGCCGCAAGGGTGAGTACCTTGCCTATGTGACCAATCACCGGGAAAAAGACCTGGTGCCAAGCGACACCAACCCCATTGGCGAGATAATGTATGATTTTATGCCGCCTGAGGTGGCGGTACGGCACACCTACTGGCTGAATCGAGCACTGGAAACAGGCGAACTGCAAATTTATGAGCAGGAAGTGCAAATTGGCGATCGCCTGCAATATGAAGAAGTGCGCATCGTCAAAAGTGGCGAAGACGAAGTCCTGTTCATGATCCGCGATATTACGGAGCAGCAAGCACAGCGTCGGGAGCGGGAGCGGGCAGAGGCGGCACTCCGGCTACTGAACCAATCCCTGGAGGCCAAAGTCGCCGAACGAACCGAGGAGATTTGGCGGCTCAGTGCCCTGCATCGCGCCATTGTGGATGGCACAGACTACGCCATCATTTCCACCGACACCGAAGGGACAATTCTCACATTCAACGCCGCAGCGCAGAAGATGCTGGGATATACGGCAGCGGAGGTCGTAGGCAAGCAGACGCCAACGGGGTTTCACGATGCCGAGGAAATTCGGGAACGAGCCGTGCAATTGTCTGCCGAACTGGGGCAGGCGATCGCCCCAGGGTTTGAGGTGCTGGTCGCCAAAGCCCGACGCGGCATCGTCAGCGAAGCGGAGTGGCAATATGTGCGCCAGGATGGCACGACCTTTCCGGTGCTGCTGTCGGTCAGCGCCCTGATGAATGCGAACCAAAAGATTGGCGGCTTTGTCGGCATTGCTCAGGATATTACCCAACGAAAACAGGCAGAGGCAGAGCGCGATCGCCTGCTTTCAGTCTTAGAAGCCGGATTGAACGAAGTCTACATTTTCGATGCCGTTACCTTGCGGTTTTGCTACGCCAATCCGGGCGCGCTCAACAACCTGGGCTACAGTCTGGAAACCCTGAAAACCCTCACCCCAGTAGACATCAAACCCGATGTAACGGAAACGGAATTTCGGGACTTACTGCGCCCCCTGTTGGCAGGAACAACCGACAAACTGGTATTGGAGTGTCGGCATCAGCGTGCCGATGGCAGTTGCTACCCCACAGAAATACATCTTCAACTGCATAACCCCGACGGAGAAGCCCTGTTACTCGCGGTCGTGCTGGATATTACCGAACGCAAGCAAACCGCAACCCAACTGCGCAACCTATCTGATCGCCTGGAACTGGCACTCAAATCCGCACAGATGGGAATCTGGGATTGGGACATCGCCCATGAACAGCTTCTCTGGGACGAGCGGATGTACGAGCTATATGGCGTTACATCCCAAAACAGCAATGTTTTACGAAACGGACGGCAAATTTGGGAATCCTGCCTCCACCCCGACGATCGCGAGGCAATCACCCAGGCTCTACAACAGGTGCTAGAGGCTCCCCCCGAAACGGCCAACCGATCCTTTGAAGCAGAGTTTCGAATCTTCTTACCGGATGGCAGCATCCGATTTATCAAAACCCATTCCTTCGTTCAAACGGACGAGCAGGGCAAGCCCCATCGGATGATTGGCATTCACTTCGACGTTAGCGATCGCAAAGAAGTCGAACGTCGCTTGCAGGAGCAAAATGCCGAACTCGCCCGTGCTACTCGCCTGAAGGATGAGTTCCTTGCCAACATGAGCCACGAACTGCGGACACCGCTCAATGCAGTGCTGGGCATGACCGAAGCCTTGCAAGAAAAGATTTTTGGGGAAATTAGCGATCGCCAACGGCAAGCCCTCAAGACCATTCACCAGAGCGGAATGCACCTGCTAGAGCTGATCAACGACATCCTCGACCTGGCAAAAATTGGGGCGGGGCAAATCGAACTGCACTGCACCCCCATTTCTATTTACTCTCTCTGTCAGGCAAGCCTTGCCTTTGTCGAGCAGCAGGCGATCGCCAAACACCTGCAACTTTCCATCGATCTGCCGCCCGATCTGCCGGATCTGATGGCGGACGAGCGCCGCATTCGGCAAGTGCTGATCAACCTTCTGAGCAACGCCGTAAAATTTACTCCAGACGGAGGATCGGTCATCCTGAGTGTGACCGTCTGCCCGCCAGATCTCATCCCTGATCCCCTACCGCCAGGGAACCCGCCTGCAAATGAATGGATTCAATTTGCGATTCAAGACACCGGAATTGGCATCGCTCCAGAGGATCTGGATAAACTGTTTCAACCCTTTACCCAGATCGACAGTGCCCTCAATCGGCAGTACGACGGCACGGGGCTGGGACTGGCACTGGTGAAACAAATCGCGGAACTGCTCCACGGCAATGTTGATGTGAGCAGTGCTGTCGGCGAGGGCAGTTGCTTCTCCTTCCGTTTGCCCTACCACAAGGCATCCCTTCCCCAACTTTTGGGACAGTTTGGTGGCACAGAATTAGCTGAAGTTGGCTTACTGCCCAACGCCCTGCCGCAAAAGCCACTGGTGTTGCTGGCAGAAGATAACGATGCCAATGTCAGCACCATCTCCAGCTATCTCAAAGCAAAAGGCTATCAAATTATTCGGGCGCGTAACGGGGAGGAGGCGATCGCCCTGACGGCAGCCCATCACCCCGATGTTATCTTGATGGATATTCAAATGCCAGGCATGGATGGACTTTCTGCCACTCGCCGTATCCGCCAGCAGCCCCCATTAAAAGAGATCCCCATTATTGCTTTCACCGCCTTAGCGATGGAGGGCGATCGCGAATGTTGTTTGGCAGCTGGAGCCAATGAATACCTCACCAAGCCGATCCAACTTCGTCAGCTCGTGCTTACCATCCATAAATTGCTATCTACTGCCCAACTTAATTCCCAACTTAATCCCCAACTTAATCCCCAACTTAATCCCCAACCTGATCCGCTACAAGCTGACAGCCTGCAAAACAATTAAGGATTTACTGCCTGGTCGGGCGATCGCCCCTCTCCCCTTGCATCTCTCCGGTCTTTATACCAACCTCCTGCCATGTCCTTTCTTGCCGCCAACCCTTCAGTCATCCCCGAAAGCCAAAACTTAATCCCTATCCTAATTCTGGAAAATGATGCTCGTGCCCGGCAGGTCTATCGGCATTATCTGGAATCAGATTTAAGCGTGGACTACCAGGTTTTGGAAGCTGAGAGCTTTGCCCAGGGTTGGTCGCTGTGGCAAACCCGGCAACCCGTGCTTGTACTGGTGAGCTTAGATTTGCCCAACCAGGAGGGACTCCATTTTTTACAAGCACTGGGAAAGGATAACGCATCCCCACGGGTGCCGGCGATCGCCCTGATGCATGGAGAAGACAAACACCTCACCGCAAACGCCAAGAAGCTGCGGGTTATGGACACGCTGCAAACAACAAATATCACCGCCTCTGCTATCCAGCGCTGTGTGAGCAATGCCCTGAAGCAGGTTGCCATTCGCCAGAAGCTAGAGCGATCGCAAAAACAAGAAGCCCTCATCACCGAGATCGCCCTCCACATCCGGCAATTTCTCAAGCTAGAAGATATCTATGAGGCGATCGTTCACGATGTTCGCACTCTACTCAACGCCGATCGCCTGGTGATTTACAAATTCAACCCCCACGGTCTCGGCAGCATCGTTGCTGAGTCCTACATTCTTCCCTCCGGATCATGCCTTTCCCTGGAGAGCCAAGACTGTCCCTTTCAGGAGGAATGGCACGACCTCTATCACCAGGGAAAAACCCTTGCCATTGCAGACATCTATACCGATCCTTTAACCCAGCCCCACATCAAACAACTGGAGCATTTCCAGGTGCGGGCAAAGATGGTTGTTCCCATTTTGCTACCCGACTCCGATTTTTCCGCCATTGCTCCTTACGCTTCAGCCACACGGCAATCCCTCTGGGGGTTATTGGTAGTGCATCAATGTTCGGCTCCCCGCGAATGGGAAGCGACGGATGCCCAACTCTTGCGGCAGCTTTCGGTGCATCTGGCGATCGCCATTCAGCAAGCCGAACTCTACGAAAACCTGCAACACCTGAATGCATCCCTGGAACAAAAGGTTGAAAAACGCACACGCGCCTTGCAGGCGGCGCTTCAGGAACGCCAGCAGGTGGAAGCTGCCCTGCGCCAGAGCGAAGCCACCAACCGGGCGATCGTCGAAGCAATTCCCGATTTGCTCATTCAAATGTCGGTGGATGATGGCTCCTTCCACCTCTATAGCAGCAACCATGTCCACATCATCTATCCACCCCAAGACAAAGAGCGCACCGTCTACAACACGCTGCCCCCCCCCCTCGCCAACCGCCGAATGCGCTATGCCCGCAAGGCGATAGAAACCAACACCCTGCAAATTTATGAGCAGGAAGTGGAAGTTAACGGCATGATGCGGTGGGAAGAGGTGCGGGTTGTGCCATCGGGCGATCGCATGGTGCTGGTCATCATCCGGGATGTGACCGACCGCAAACAGGCAGAGGAAAGCCTGCGCCAGAGCGAAGCGAAAAACCGGGGCATTCTTTCAGCCATCCCTGACCTGATGCTGCGGGTCAACGGTGAAGGCGTGTATCTGGATTGTGTAAGGGGCAATCTCAACCTCGATGCCATTCCCAATGTAGAAGATCCGACCGGACATCCGATGGCAGACTTTTTGCCCCCCGATGTTGCCCAGCGGCATCTCCAAGCCATTCGGCGAACCCTGGAAACGGGTAAACTCCAGGTCTATGAGCAGCAGGTGAAGGTGGGCGATCGCCTGCAATACGAAGAAGTACGCGTCATTCGCAATGGCATAGACGAAGTGCTGATTATGATTCGGGATGTCAGCGATCGCAAACGTGCCGAAAAAGCCCTGCGCCAACTCAACCAGGAACTCGAAAACATTGTCGCCCAACGCACCGCTGCCCTGCGCCATAGCGAAACCCGCCTCAAGGAAGCCCAGCAAGTTGCTCGCCTCGGCAGTTGGGATTTTGACGTGCGCACGGGAGAAGTCAGTTGGTCGCCCGAAATCTTCCAGATCTTTGGCTATGAACCCGCCGATTCGGTGCCCACCTTCGAGCAGCATCGCCGCAACTTTCCACCCCAGGACTTTGAGCGGCTGAACCAGGGCATTACCCGCGCCGTCCAGCATGGCGAACCCTATGCCCTCGACCTGGAAATCATTCGCACCGATGGCTCTTCGGGCTATGTCTTTGCCAAGGGCGAACCCATGCTCGATGAAACGGGCGAACCCGTTCGGCTGACGGGCATTTTGATGGACATCAGCGATCGCAAGCTGGTAGAAGCCCGCCTCAAAGAAGCCAACGACGAACTCGCCCGCACCAACGAGCAACTTGCCCGTGCCACCCGGCTCAAAGACGAGTTCCTTGCCAACATGAGCCACGAACTGCGCACCCCCCTCAATGCCATCTTGGGCATGTCAGAGGCGCTACAGGAACAAGTCTTTGGTTCCATCAACGATCGCCAAACCCAAGCCATTCAAACCATCGCCAACAGCGGCACACACCTGTTGGAATTAATTAACGACATCCTCGACCTGGCAAAAATTGAGTCGGGGCAAATTCAACTGCACTGCGCGCCTGTGCCCATTCAACAAATTTGCCAAGCCAGTGTCACATTTATCAAACAACAAGCCTTCAAAAAACAAATTCAACTGAAGTTAAATATTGCCAATAAATTGCCCCCAGTCAATGTAGACGACCGACGGATTCGACAGGTTCTCATTAACTTATTGAGCAATGCGGTGAAATTTACCCCCGAAGGTGGACAAATTATTCTCAAGGTTTGCGACATTCGAGAAAAACCAGACTTTCCACAATTTGGAGCAGAAATTTCTCCTGCTAATCAACCCCATTCCAGCGAAAGCTTGCCCAGCTCTTCCCATTCCATAAATGGCGTATGGATCGCCGTTATTGATACAGGGATTGGCATTGCACCCGAACATCTCGACACCCTCTTTCAGCCCTTTCTACAAATAGATAGCACCCTCAGCCGACAATATAGCGGCACAGGGTTGGGGCTCGCACTGGTGAAGCAAGTGGTGGATTTACATGGCGGACGGGTTGCAGTTCGCAGTATGCCCAATGTAGGCAGTTGTTTTAGCGTTGAGTTGCCGTATCACAATGAGCTAGAGCTAGAGCTAGAAGGTAAAAATGGGCTGAATACACCTGCCAGTGCGGCAATTCCTGTAGTCGAGTCTCCGGCGATCGCCATCCAGGATGAGCTTTCCCCCGATGCTTCTCCATTGCTTTTACTTGTTGAAGATAATGAAGCAAATATCAGTACAATCTCGAATTACTTAAAGGCAAAGGGATATCGTATTCTGATAGCAAACAACGGGCAAGATGCCATTTCCCTGGCAAAATCTCATAAACCTGACCTAATTTTGATGGACATCCAAATGCCAGGAATGGATGGTCTGCAAGCCATTGAAATTATTCGCAAGGATCTTCAATACATCAACTTGCCCATCATTGCCCTGACCGCCTTGGCAATGGTGGGCGATCGCGAACGTTGCCTTGAGGCAGGGGCAAACGAGTACTTGAGCAAGCCCGTTAAACTATCCCAACTTGCTTATACCATCCAAAATTTACTTACTACATCCAAATCATCTACGCGCATCTAATCACAAGCCTCTACACCCAAATCTCTAAAATGTATCAGCCCTCCATTCTTGTCATTGATGATGAACCCAATAATTTTGATGTGATTGAATCCCTGTTAAGTGGGCAATCCTACGATTTACAATATGCCTACAGCGGGAAAGAAGCGATCGCTTCCCTCGAAGCTTTTCAGCCCGATCTAATTTTGCTAGATGTCATGATGCCGGATATGGACGGCATCGAGGTGTGCCAGCGGATTAAGGCACTTCCCCTATGGCGAGCCACCCCCATCATCATGGTCACCGCCCTCAGCGCTAAGGAAGACCTGGAACGCTGCCTCAATGCGGGAGCAGATGACTTCATCAGCAAACCTGTCAATGCCCTGGAACTGCGTGCCCGCATCAATTCCATGCTGCGCATCAAACGCCAGTACGACAGCATTAGCTCCCTTGTCGATTTGCGAGAAAACACCCTCTCCCTGTTGCAAACCAGCATGGATGAACTACGGGGGACAATTTCCAGCAGCCTGCCCCACGAAATCAATACGCCCCTCAATGGTTTAACCGGAACCCTGGAACTGTTGCTGGCTGATCACGAAGACATGGATAAGCAGGAAATCCATGAGTTTTTGATCATGGCGCGGAAAGCAACGCTGCGTCTGGAACGACTGACAGAGCGCTTTTTGAGCTACACCCAACTGGAGCTTTTGAGCAACACAATTGAGCTGGATAAACACCAGGGAGCGCAGCGCGAGCCAGTTTCCTGCGCAACCCAGTTTTTAATTGAGGAACGGGCGGCATTGAAGGCTATCGCCGCCAGTCGGATGGGAGACCTGGTTTGCGATATCGAAGATCAAGAAATTGCCCTCAAAGCCTCCCATCTCCGCTGGATTGTCGATGAATTAGTCGATAACGCCATCAAGTTTTCGCCTGCCGGAACCCCCATTGCTTTGAAAAGCCAGGTGGATGATCAGTTCCACCTTTTCATCTGTGATCAGGGACGCGGGATGACGACCGAACAGGTTTCTACCATCGAAGCCTTTATCCAATTTGAACGAAAAACCTATGAGCAACAGGGCATTGGTTTAGGCTTAAAAATTGCTCAGAAGGTCACGGAAATTTATAAGGGCAAATTCTTGATTTCCAGCGCTTATCACAAAGGCACAACCATTCACATCACCCTTCCTCTCGCCCCTGCTGCCTGAAAAGTCATAACCGTAATCATCTTGGTTAGGATTGAAAATAAAATAAAACCCGGAATTTTTGATGAGAAGCGCGGCAATGCCGTGCTTCTCATCAAAAATTCCGGGTTTTATTTCGTACGTGATCCTTAGGACAAGAGGGGGTGGGGAGGCGGTGCCCCCACGCAGGGGTTCCACCCCTGTACCCCGTCCTAATCCCCATGAATATGGCTATAAAAGCTAAGCCCGAAAAAACATAGGGGAGCAGGTGCGGCATTGTCGCACCTGCTCCCCCATCAAGTCCTTTTTACAATACTTCGTTGCGGGCAGGATTACCCAACTCCTCCTGGTAGCCAGGTAGTTGTTCGCTGGGTTGCAGACCGTCGGGCACACTCGGCGCAACACCCCAGGCATTAGCCAGGGCTTGCAAGAGCCGATCTTGCTGGCGATGGAGTGTCCCCAAGTCCCCCGTGCCAATATCCATTAGGCTGAACCAAACCAGGGGGCGATCGCGCGTCGGAACAACCCCTGCTAGTGAGCTGACCCGATCTAGCGTCCCAGTTTTGAGGGCAGAGCCAGGCAGGAGTTGGCGATCGCCCAGGGTCCCTCGCTCCCGCCCTACAACCGGAAAGAAGTCTGCCACAGTCAAGTCCGCTGCCTGCAAGCGGAGCTGCAACGCCATCAGCATAACAGTGACCGCACGGGGCGAAATGCGGTTTTCTTCCCCCAAACCAGAGCCATTGACGAGCTGCACCTCTTCCAACGGAACGGCGGCGGCTTCGGCGGCAATCTGGGCAACCCGGCGTCCCCCTCCCATTTGCTGCGCCAGGTTATCAGCAATGAAGTTGTTGCTGAAGATATTCATCGCTTTCAAGATTTGGGTGAGGGAAAGGGAGCGATGACGCAGCAGCGGTGTGAAATCATTCGGTGGTTGGGGCAATACCTGCACTGTTCCGGCGATCGCAATTTGCGGCTGGGGCGTTCCTTCGGGCATTTGAGCATATTGGGTACGGGCTTCTCCATTCCACAAATCCACATGAAAGCTCTGGCGCAGCCATTCGCCGGATTGCGCCGCATCGGCTTCAAAATTCATGTAGAAATCACCTGTAATAAGCAAATCTCCGGTGACTTCGGTAATACCAAGTTGTTGCAGGGCATTGCCAAGGGCGATCGCTTCCTCCCACACCAGCAAGGGATCGCCGCCCCCCTGCACCACCAGGTCTCCCTCTACCACTCCACCTGGTTGTAAGGTTCCACGAATACCCACCAGCGTCTCAAACTGATGCTCGTGCCCCCAAATACTAAGAGCTGCAAGGGTCGTGGGAATTTTTGTGAGCGATGCGGCTGAAATGGGAACCGTTCCCCGATGGCTGGCGAGGACTTCGTTTCCCGACTGGATCCATAATCCCTGCTGCTCTGGCGGCATCCCCAAAGCGGCAAGGGATTGGAGGTGTTGTTCCACAGCGGCGATCGCCACCGGATCGGGTGCATCTATCGTCTGCGGCAACATCTTGCTCCACACATGCTCCTCCCAGGGCGACCAATCTACCGCCCGCATCGGCACCCACTCTGGGGCAGGTGTCAAAAATGAGAAAAAACCGAGCGTCAGCAACTCCAGCACGTTTTCGCCCTGCTCCCTGGCTATTTTTTCATACGCTATGGTACACAACCTGTGGCAAAACTTTTGGCAAGGCGATCGCCGTAACCTGGCTCAGCACCTTTAGTACCTTTATATCAGTTATCGGTTATCAGTTATCGGTTATCAGTTATCGATTATCAGCTAATCAGCTTCCTCGATCACCTTTGCATTAACCTCAACTGCTTGCACATCAATTGTGCCGGGAGGTGTCACTCGGACAAATTTGTCGTTTTCCGTTGTCAACAGTTCGCCACAGCGCACGCAATGAAATTCGGTTCCCTTCAACCCAAAAGATTCCGTAGAACAAACAGGGCAACTGCTTTCCACAATGTTTCGACGAAGCCACCAGCGCAGCCCTAAAAAGCCAACCACAGGAGCCAGGATTAAGAATCCAATGATGATAGCAACAGATTTAACCAACCAGCCCAAACCGATTGTACTCAGGAGCCAGATGAACAAGAACAGCATTAGCCACGAGCTAACGCCGGGTAAGTTCAACGACACTTGGGTCATCTTATTGGGATTCATCCTCGACTCCTTCGCCATGCGGTGGTTTGACGAACTACTTTAGCCCTTAGAAACTCATATTAGTTTCGGTGCAATGGGTTGCAGCACTACAGATTTCAACATACCCATGTGGATGCATCGTAACAGTTCTGCCCTTCCTCTGTAGCATTTTGTTAGCAAGATTTCCGAACTTCTGAAGAAGCCAATATGAACGAGAAGCGGGGTTTGCGCGGGTTTGACGAGTAGGGCGATCGCTCCACCACGGATCGATTAAAGCTACTCATCAAAGGCATCGGTTACCCTTCTAACAAGAAGATTCTGGTCGTGCACAAATGTTTGAGGCAGCCTTAGCTGGCGTCTTTTGTTTAACCATGACAAGGCAGTTGCGCCCATCCTGCGATCGCTCATAGCGGATCTGATCCATCAAACGTCGCATCAAAAACCACCCATATCCGCCCAGACGGGGTACACCCGGCACAGGCTCCTCAACGCTGTTGGGGTCAAACGGCTGACCATGATCCCAGATACGGATCTCGATGCGATCGCTCCAGAGCATCAGGTCAATATCAATTTCTGTCTCTGCCGGTAGCGCATGATGGGCGTGGCGGACTGCGTTTGTCACGCCTTCTGTAAGTGCCAAATTGAGTGGGGATAGCTCCTGCTTTAGCCAAAAGATATCAGGTGAGCAATCCACGCAATATTGCCGAAACCAGTTCTGAACCCGAGTTAGAACATGCAGATCACTTTGGATAGTTAAGTGAGTGTGTTTAAACACGCCTGCTCATCCCCCAACTCGTCCTTCTTACCAATGAAATCTATAAATTTGCTCTACCACCACTCTTACTACTATTACTATTAATTGCTACCCAAAGAACACTATCAAATGTAACAATACTTTCGCCATTTTTTTAAAGCCCTTGATTTTGCGGGCGCTCCGCGCCCGCAAAATCAAGGGCTTTAAAAAAATGGCGAACATGTTGATGTAAGTAATCTATTAAAAGTTGGTAGTGGTTATGGAGGTAATGATTTTTGGGTGTGTGGCTGCCTAAACACCCAAAAATCATTACCCTTTGAAGACTCCCTAAAAGTTTAACGCCTGCTCTAGTTACATCAACTAAAACAGGCGTTAAGAAAAACTGAAGGATATCTAAACGATCAAATTAGAACAAGCCCAAAGTCAAAGACTTATCGATGGGCAGAGTTGCACCAATTCCCAGCCAGAGGGTAGCAGCCGTGCCAATCAAGAAGAATGTCGTTGCTACCGGACGGCGGAAAGGATTCTGGAACTTGTTGACGCCTTCGATGAAAGGAATCAGCATCAAACCCAGAGGAATCGCTGTCTGCAATGAAATACCCAGAAGCTTGTTGGGAACAACGCGCAAAATCTGGAAAGCAGGGTACAAATACCACTCCGGCAAAATTTCAAGCGGAGTTGCAAAGGGATTGGAGGGTTCACCAATCATTGCGGGGTCTAAAACGGCGAGGCAAACAACACAGGCAATGGTGCCCAGGATGACGACAGGGAAGATGTACAAAAGGTCGTTGGGCCAGGCAGGTTCGCCATAGTAGTTATGACCCATTCCCTTTTTGAGCTTCTCGCGTAATGCGGGATCGCTTAAATCTGGCTTCTTAATCGTTGCCATATCTAACGTGTTCTCCTTCTATGCAAGCATTATCGAAAAATTAAGAACGAAGATGCCTGAACTCGCATCAACAGTGATTCACAAAACACCGGATAAAGAATTCAGGCAAAAGCTGTATGTCAGGAATCCTTACAAAGGACCAGAGATACCTTGCTTCCGAATCATCAGGAAGTGCAGCAGCATGAATACAGCAATTAACCAGGGCAGAACAAAGGTGTGAAGGCTGTAGAAACGAGTCAAGGTGGATTGTCCAACGCTGGCGCTACCGCGAATCAGCTCAACCATCAAGGAGCCGACAACCGGAATTGCTTCAGGAATTCCAGACACAATCTTGACCGCCCAGTAACCAACCTGATCCCAGGGCAAAGAATATCCCGTTACACCGAAGGAGACGGTGATAACGGCAAGGATAACGCCTGTTACCCAGGTCAATTCACGAGGCTTCTTGAAGCCGCCAGTCAGGTAAACCCGGAACACGTGCAGAATCATCATCAACACCATCATGCTGGCGGACCAGCGGTGGATGGAACGGATGAGCCAGCCAAAGCTAACATCGTTCATCAAGTACTGAACAGAGGCAAAGGCTTCTGTAACAGTCGGCTTGTAGTAAAAGGTCATTGCAAACCCAGTGGCGAACTGGATCAGGAAGCATGTCAGGGTGATGCCGCCCAGGCAATAGAAAATATTGACGTGGGGGGGAACATACTTGCTGCTGATATCGTCGGCGATCGCCTGAATTTCGAGGCGTTCCTCGAACCATTGATAGGCTTTTGAATCAGTTACCTGCTTTGTAAACATGAAGCAAGACAGTGTTTAATATTGTGATAATTGCGGTCTCTAAAGAATGTAACACAGCTTCTCAGACTTTTCCTAATGTCTGGTCAGCAGAAAAGTTAGGGTTTTCAGTGTTTTGGGCGATCGCCACTGCCTCCCGATAGACTCCGATAGAACTCATAAATGAAATCCTGGGTTTGGGCGTTGCTGCATCAAGGCAGTCGTCGAAGATATACGTCTGTATTCATAATGCAGATAGGGATGGATTTTAATTTTGTCAATTTTGTCAGTCTCATAAATCAGGCTCATAGATCAGGTTAAAATCCTCTAATCTCCGTAATTACGAGTGGAAATTCCGCAGAATCTGGTTGACACTGGGAAAAGCTCTCCAGGATTTGCTGAGAACGATTTACGATAGCTTTATGAGAAAGTGGCTTTACAAAGTTGGATTGTGGGTAGTCGCGATCGCGCTAGTGTGGGGAACCGTTGCTCCAGCGGCGCAGGCGTTTACCGAAGAGCAAAAGCTTTTGAGTGAGGCGTGGCGCATTGTCGATCGCGCCTTTGTAGATAGCAGCTTCAACCATCAAAACTGGTGGTTGGTGCGGCAGCGGGCACTGCGGCAGACGTTGGACAATCGCGATGAAACCTATGATGCGATTCAGAAGATGCTGGCATTGCTGGATGACCCCTACACGCGTCTCTTGCGCCCAGATCAATACCGGAGCTTGCAGACCAGCACCTCGGGTGAGCTGAATGGTGTCGGTTTACAAATTACCCAGGATCTGGAAACTGGAAATTTGCTGGTTATTGCCCCGGTTGAGGGGTCTCCCGCCGATGTGGCAGGGATCCAGCCGAACGATCGCATTCTCTACATCAACGGTGTTCCGGCGACCCAGTTGACGCTGGATGAAGCGGCAGAACGGATGCGCGGCAAGGTCGGCAGTACCGTTGTGCTGACGATCGCCAGAGGGGAAGATACACCGAACGACATTACGCTGGTGCGCGATCGCATTACCCTCAACCCAGTCATGGCGGAGCTGCGATCGGCAGACACTATGGATATTGGCTACATTCGCCTCAGCCAGTTCAATGCCAATGCAGCGATGGAACTGTCCCATGCGGTTTACCAACTCGACGAGCAGGGTGCATTGGGTTACATCCTTGATTTGCGCAACAATCCCGGTGGTCTGCTACAAGCCGGAATTGACATTGCCCGTCTCTGGTTAGATGAAGGAGCCGTGGTTTATACGGTCAATCGGGAAGGGATTCAAGACAGTTTTTATGCTCACGGTCAGGCACTCACCAATAAACCCCTGGTCGTGCTGGTGAATCAGGGAACAGCCAGCGCTAGCGAAATTCTAGCGGGTGCTTTGCAGGACAACCAGCGGGCAACACTGGTGGGCGATCGCACCTTTGGCAAGGGGTTGATCCAGTCCCTCTTCCGCCTCTCCGATGGTTCTGGCTTGGCGGTCACCATTGCCCGCTACGAAACACCCGACCACCACGACATCAATAAGCAGGGCATTCAGCCAGATGTGCAGGTAGCGATGGAGCCTTTGGGACGGCGGCAGTTGGGAACGGAGAGCGATCGCCAGTATCAAGAAGCCGTCAAACTCCTGAACCAGCAAACCACTGTTGCCCATGTTTCTTGACATGATTGCTCAGGAGATTTCCCAGAAAGAATATCTTCATTTTTGGGATAAGGTGTGCTGAAAAAGCCACGCATTGTATCCCAAAAATGGGAGGTTATTTTTCAATTAATTTTCTAATCAAGGTGCTCAGCGGCTAATACTTTGATAAAACCGTCAGTCCTGTTGAAGAATCGAAATAGCACCATTCGAGGACTGACGGATGAAAAAAGCACAGGACTGGGCACAACCATGCCCCAACCCGAACTGCCCGGATTATAACCAATTCCATCGCGGGAATATCATCGCCCAAACCACCTACATGACCCGGAGTGGGAAACGGCGTATATTCAAATGCACTCACTGCAATCAACGGTTTTCCGAAACCCGCAATACGGTGTTCTATGATTTGCGCTTACCCGAGGAGACCGTCATGCTGGTGCTGAAGTTGTG